>Ga0164318_10004419_pt1 | contig 13518 bp, 10 predicted proteins | sample GuaBasSedimGuay9_FD_113734 | JGI IMG/M metagenome (GOLD analysis project Ga0164318, IMG submission 113734) | Subseafloor sediment microbial communities from Guaymas Basin, Gulf of California, Mexico - Guay9, Core 4571-4, 0-3 cm | ecosystem: Environmental > Aquatic > Marine > Hydrothermal vents...
CCAGGGCGACCAATTCGTCTCCCTTGAGCCATTGATGCGCGCAGTCAGACATGCACCTGCATAAACAAAAGCCGCATCCTCGTTGTCCACCACAAAATGTTGATCGAGATATCCATCCCCATCTGAATCTTTCCATGTTTTCAAGTCCGAACCGAAGCCCAAGACATAGTCTTTTGCGGTATCTCCTGGGTGGCTGCGAAGCGACCAACCGTTGAAATAACCGTGATCAAGGAAGATGACGTTCTGCCTCGATAGGTTGTTGAACTCGTCCGCAATGTTTTCCGCCGTCGCATCCTCATCATCGCTGCTCGTCGTGTTCACATAAAGCCTTTCGTCCCCAAGATAGTTTGCGTCATCGTAAAGGAAATTGGTTACCCAAACCCCGCTGTAGCCAGAGCCTCTGAGCGAACCGTCAGGGTTAGCGATCACGATCGTCTTGGAATCCGATGCATCTGGCGCTACGGCGAGCGTCTCGGCATCGTCCGCATCGAACCCGGTGATAAAACTCAAGGTGGCGTCTTGGAACTCATCGCTGTCGATCGCACGGACCGTTGTGTCAGCGTCATACATGAAGTTCGGGTCAAGGTCGCCGGCGTCTGCAACAACGATAACATGCTCAGGCCTAATGGATTGTAACTCGGAAAGCCGCTCGGAGATTCTGCTCGTGTAGTTCAAATCGACATAATGATCGGCATAGATTTCGTGCAGCGAGTCGATTGCCGCCCAATCGGATATGTCCGTCTTGTAGAGGATTACAACGGTGGTGTCGCTTGCGGATTTCGATCGAGGTAACGATTTCAGACCGATCTTTTTGAAATCCAATAGCCTTTGATGAGACCGCCGACGGCCGCCACGCGCTGTTACCACAACCCCAAGTGCTGGTTGGCCGTTTTCGTCGAGATAGGTGTAGCCGAATTTCGATGTAAATCTTCCCGAATCGACCTTGATGTCCCTTTGAATCCCAAACTTACGGGCTACAAATGAGGCAAATGAACGATAGTCCTGTGAATCGGAGCCTGCTGGAAGCTGAACGACGAGATGTCTTTCGGTCAGTAAAACGAGCGTGTCGGGAGCATACCACCGAAGTGCATGTCCGTTGAAGACAATTTTGGCATTCGGGAGCACCGATTTGTAGGCCGACGGGTCAATTTTTCCCGTCAGATCAAGCACATACAACATCGGATGCTCAAAACCTCCTGCCACAATGCCTAAGACCAAAATCAAGTGCATCATGGTTTAAACCTCCTTTTTGAAAAATTTAGTCCAAATTCCAAAATTTTGGTTCGATAAGTCTGCCGAAAATGCGGTCTTTTTTCGCCAAGTCCTCGATGAATGTCAGATCTTCTGGCGTAAGGTTATCGTTTTCAGCAATTTTGAGCAGCCTGTCGATCGCCTCGTAATGCTCCGAGAATCGGATTTCGGCGTAATCCCTTGCGCTCCAAGTCGTTATCAAAAACTGCCAGTCGGACGATTCCAGAAGCAGGAGCTCCCGCAGGATTTGCTGCAGCAGGCTGCGATTGATGTCTTTTGATTTCAAGATATTGATTGTCCGAACTTCGGCATCGTAGATTTTCTCCCAAGTCCAGCTTGTCCATTCGTTGAGCCAAACCCAGTGGAAACCGCCTTCGCCCCAAGAGCCTTCGGGCAAAGCTATGACATCTTCAGGCGGAAAGGCATCGAGATAATCCCCGAGTTTCACAGGTTTTACCTGCGATTTGTGCAATTTTTTGAGCACAAGGTAGAGCCATCTCGGCCCCTCGAACCACCAATGGCCGAAAAGCTCGGTGTCGTAAGGCGCCACAACGATGCCATCGTGCTCGGCTGCAAGGCGGTTCACAAGCTGGACGAAGTGGTCGGATTGGGCATCGAGAGGTCCGTTCACGGCTTCAGGGTCATATTCCGCTTTGTCCGCAAGGTCGGCTTTGGAATCGGTTACGCGCCAATATTTGTGGCCACTTGGAAAATGGCGTTTGTGAAATTCGAGATAGTTCGGGTCGCCGGGATAGCCCCAGTCCCTTGACCAAACCTGAAGCGCCGTCTGCGGGTCTCGTGTAAAGAACGCCACCGTCTTCGTAGATCCATGAGATGCAGCGAGATATGGCTGATAAGGGCTCAATTCTCGGCCTTTGAACTCGTATTCGCTTTTGAACTGTTCCCAAAGGAGCTTAAGTCCTTCAAAAAGCGACAGATAGGTGCCAATCGGCTTGCCGCCCTTGAGAAGGTGTTGATCGACAATGAAATACCGAATTCCAGCATCGTGGTAAAACTCCTCCACTCCGGCGCGCTCGAACTCCGGAATGCTCCCGACCGGGGGTTTCCAGCGATAGCGCGGCCTGTAGGCGAGTTCCGGAGGCCAGATCCCTTTGGGCCGCCGCGCAAATCGCTGTTCGTAGGCAGCGACACCGATCTCGACCTGAGCTTTGACGCACTCGTCCCGTCCCAAGAGCGGCAGATAGCCGTGCGTTGCAGCAGATGTTATGATCTCGATTAGCCCTTCGTCCTGAAGGCGTCTGAACTCTCCGACCAGATCGCGCCCGATCGAATCGAAGAACTCCAGTTTGTCGGTAAAGAAATCGACCCACATGCGCGCCACTTTCGCCCGTTGATGGAACCCCTCCCGCTCGAAATGTTCCACATCACCTTGAGCCGACTCAATCTTCGATCTCAGGTAATCGACAAAGCTCGATTTGAACTCGTCATCTGCGAGTTGTTCCACGAGGATCGGCGTCAGCCCGACCGTGATGTTTGCAGGAAGACCTTCGGACGCAAGTTTTCTGACCACTTGGATCAAAGGGATGTAGGTTTCAGAGGCGGCCTCGAAGAGCCATTCTGCGCCGTGTGGCCAGATGCCATGAGACAGCACCCAGGGGAGATGCGAATGCAGGACTATCGCAAATGCTTTGCGTTCAATTTGGTTCATTGCTCGGCCTCTTGCATTTCAGGGAATCTCAAAAGGGCACCGATCGAGCCGATGCCTTCAAGCAGTTCCTTCTGAATGACATGTTCGATTCCAACGCCCTGTTCGATCGCCTCCTCGATGGCGTCATCGACGACATCGCGCACTTTGTAGGTTTCGGCGCCGCACGACGGACATGTCTCCTCATCGACGCCCAGAAACCCGCATTTGGGGCAGCGAACGCCTTCCGCCTCAAACCCTTCGGCCACGATCAAGGTCTGAACCTGATTGTGCATCAGTGCGTCGAGGGTGTCTCGGAGACCGGCGACCGCCAGCTCACCTTCCGCAAGGCGTCTCTTAAGCTCCTCAACGAGCTTCCGCTCCTCAGCCTTTTCGACCTCGATCTCGATCTTCCTCGCTTCGTTGAGGATCCGTTCGATCGGATCGGTTGGGTCGGCCACGAAAGCGCCTGCGAGCTTCTGGCGCAGCCTGAAAGGCAGATAGAGCTGGAGTTGACCGCGAACCGGCTTGGCCTCACCGACGATCAGAAGGTCATAGTTGCGTGTCGCCATGAGCATGTCGATCACATCGACGACGCGCATAAGGTGTTCGGCCACAAGGTAGTTGTAAGCCCTTTTGAGTCTGACAGGTGGCGATTTGAAGCGCGCCTTCAGGTTGATGTCAACGAGCTTTTCGGCATCCACAATCGAACCCATGAACATCTCGTAAAACCTTGCCTTCTTATGGTCAACAACTACAACGAGATAGCGTTTGTATTCGTCAAGCAAAAGCGTCAGCGGTCGGATGTAAGGCGTGTAGTCGAAGACAAGCCGCTCACGGAGCGGTCTGGGCAGGTAATGGACTCTGAACAGGTTGCGCGATGTCGAGCTGAAAGCAGCGATCCCTTTGACTACAAACGGCACGGTGCTTTTAACCTCCGCTGGCAAAACCTCCCTCACGAATTCGCGCAGTTTAGCTATGTCATTGCGAACCGATTCTTTCTGCCGCTCGGTGTAGTCAAACCTTTCGAGCCGATCCAGTGCATCGTCGAACATCCTGTTTGCGCGTTCGACAAAGTCGCCCCTTTCGGGCACAGTTGCCAAATAAAGGCTCGTTATCAGGTTCCTACCGTTGGCGAACTCCCTGAGTTCACGAATCATATCGAAGGTTATCATCCTGCTTGCATTCATTCAAAAGCCTCCTTTTAGTCAAAAATTTAATGACTGAGGTTATGTCGTGCAACAAATTCATGCCCAAAGAGATGAATCGAACTCACAGAAGGGGAACTTCACGGATGTTTTCTCTCGTTGTCGCAGGTGCAAGGGATATTTCCGCACTTCGGGCATCCTTTTTCGTAACGGCTGGCAGCGGCTTCCATGTCGATCCCATAGATGTTGGCAAGTGAAAAGAGCCAAGCCATGACATCGCTGAACTCCAACAGCATCTCGTCGGGATCACCGTGTCGAATGGCTTTGGCCAGTTCACCGACCTCCTCGACGAACCAGCGGAAGGTCTCTGCGGCGCCGCGCCTCTTGTCCTTTTCAAGGTAAGTCCTTTTTATGACCTCTTGGAACTCCTTAATCTCCATAGCGATTCACTCGGATAAAATTTGAAAAACTTCCTTGCTATTGGCATGATGTGTCGTCTTGCATCCTTTATTGGGACAAGTTTTTTGAGAGCGAAGACAGCGGGTTTGACGAAAAGCACTCGTCTGAGCCGAGTGCGCATCCTTATAGCTTCGGCATAGCCGATATTCACTGCCTCCTCGATCCGTTCAAACTCATACCATTGGATGTGTGCAACGCTTGGTGATATGACGACATCGGAGAGTGCCAGTTCGAGATCGTTGAGCCTGTAAGCTGTTATGTTATCAATCCTTATGAGGATGTCGAGTGCAGAACGGAAACGGCTCATCGGGATCGGCGGGCGGCCGACATCGACGCCTATGACCACATCCGCACCAAGCGCGAGTGCAGCGACAACAGGAACTTTTTGGGTGGCACCGCCATCGACAAGCAGCATATCACCGAGTTCGACCGGCGGAAAGATGCCCGGAATTGCGCCCGTTGCCTTCACGGCGGAACGGAGGTTGCCTCCAAGAATGACCACATCCTTCGCAGAGACGAGGTCGGTTGCGACATATCCGGTCGGGATCGGCAGCTCCTCGATCGCTATGTCGGGCAACAGGTCTGCGAGGATGTCATCGACCAAGTCGCTTGAAAGCAAGGACTTATTCACCAATCCCTTAGCCACCATAAAGGTTTCCCGAACGGCCTCTACCGCCTTTCGCAAAAGCCCTCTATCCTTCTCAACCGAGAAGTCTTCGAGCTGGATCTCCTTGTATTTTGGGGATTTGAGGATTTGTTTGACTGCGTCGATCGCATTGTCAGCGGTTCCATAGTAGGCGTAAAGAGCGGTAGCGAGTCCGCCGGCACTCGCTCCGATGAGGAAATCGAACTTTATTTTCAAATCTTCAAGCGCCTTAAGCACGCCGAGATGCGCAAGTCCGCGCGCACCACCAGCGCCCAAAGCCAATGCTACTTTCATCTTCTCACTTCCCCGAAGTGTTTAATTTGTCAACAATGTTAAGGACTTCGATTATGTCATTTAGCTCGAAATCTGCACCAGAATCCTTCGTTCCAAAGGTATCGCCATATCTTGCGAACGCTGTGATCATACCGAGTTTTGCTGCGCCGGTAATGTCTCTTTGGGGCCAGTCGCCTACCATGAGCACCTCTTTTGGCTCGACGCCGAGTCTTTCGAGTGCGAATTTGAATGGAGCGGGCGACGGCTTGCGTTCACCGGTATCCTCAAAAGCGACAACGACTTCAAAGAAATGGTGAAGCCCGACTTGGACGAGACGAGTCCATGCCTGCAATTTTGGCGCATCGGACACGACAGCCAGTTTGAGTCCGCGCTTCAAAAGTTCCATAAGTGTATATCGGACATGCGGATACAGAACCAAAGCCGCCTCTTTTGCCTTGCGGTAGGCGACTATCCCGGCAGCGAGTATTTTGTAATCGATTTCCCCGAGCACCTCCTCAAGAAATTTGTCGAAGACATTTTGGAACTCAATACCGTATCGGTCGTATATCTCGAAGATTTTGTCCTCCACTTCCTTAGCGGTCATGTTGAGGCCTGCATCGACCATAGCCTCTGCCGCTGCGCGCACTGAGGCCGTTTTCATGCGCATAAAATCGACCAAAGTGTTGTCAAGGTCGAAAATTACGGCCTTGATCATTGTCCTCATCTCCCATATCGCATCTCCCTTCTACGCAAAATTGCGTAGGCTTGGTCAATCTTTTCGATGAGTCTCCTCCTGTCCTCTCTTTTTAGTCTTGCCCTACGGATCTCACGATAGACATCGTTTAAGACGCTATACACATAGCGAAAATCGCGCTCGATTTCAGCAAGTGTGATGCATCGATCGACCGCTTCGGACAGCTCTTGGAAATTGCGTTGAAATTCGGTTTCCAGCTCGGCCTGCCACCGTTTTTGGCGTTCCCAAAGGATGTCAAATGCGGCTCTAAGTCTATCGAACAGCTCGTCTTTCTGGTCGCGCCTCATGCGCGTATTCCGAAGTTCGTCGCGCACCTGCCGCAGGTAATCGCGCGCCTCGTTGAAGCTCGGCGATGTCTGTGCCATCTCCAACCCTTTGGAGACCATCTCGCTGAGCCGCTGATAGTTCTCGTTGAACTCCTTTTCGAGTTCACGGCGGTATTCCGCCTGCCTCTCGCCGAGAATCGCATAGGCCTCACGGAGCTTCGAGAATAGCTCATCCTTGTGTTCGCGTGTCATAGGTAGTTCGCGCAGCCGTTCACGAATTCGGTTGAAGTGTTCGCGCGCCTCCTTGAAATAGCGTGTCTTTTGCGCAAGTTCGACGCAGTCCTCGACCTCCTTTTTCATCTGTTCATAGTTCCGCTGGCGTTCGAGTTCCATAGCGGCCGCCCATTCGCTCTGGCGCGCGCGCAGGATGTTGAACAGGTTGTTCAGCTCGGCGATCAACTCACTGCGCTTGCTCGATTCCAAAGGCAACGTCTTCGTCTTGTCCTGAAACTTGATGAGTTCCATGCGCGTGTTTCGGAAGTCGTGCGTTGTGCGGACAAGCTTGTCCAGTTCTTCGAGTTCCTTACGGAGCAGCTCATAGTTGCGTTCCCGTTCGGCCTGAGCGGATTCGCGCCACTTCTGTTGCCTCTCCCAGAGGATGTCGAACGCCTGCTGGATTATGCTGAGCACCTCTTCACGATGTTCGGGTTTCATCCTGACCTTGCGTGCAATCTCTTGGAAGTCTTTGAGGTGTTCGCGAATCTGCACGAAGATTGAGCCTTTTTTGGCCTCTTCGAGCAGCTCCATAGCGCGCTCTTTCATCTCCTCATAGTTCTGTTTCAGTTCGCGCTCGATCTCGCTCCGCTTTTTGTTCAGGATGTCGATGACCGGCTTGGTGGCTTCGAGCATGGCGTTTTTGGCGAAATCCGGGAGATCAGAACTTTCGACATCCAGTTTGAAGTCCTCGATTTCGGTCATGACCCGTTCGATCGAGTTGAGTGCGACCACCTTTTCGGCCGATGTGTTCAAGTAGTTCAGTCTGCGCATGAACTTGTGGAGCCTTCGGGCGACATCCATGAAAAGGATGGCCGCAACCGCTGGGTTGCCTCCTTGAGGTTCGACGAAACCGACCTGTTTGCCCAAGCGTCCCTCGAACTCCGTCTCTATGTCGTCGATCGGCTGGCCGCTCCAGTTCCAGATGCGCCCGTATTCATCGACATAACCCTTCGGAATCCATTGACCGTCCTTCGTGTGGCGAAAGATATAGCCGTCGGGTTCGACCCTCCAAGTAGGCTCTGATTCGCCGTTTTCCACGATAAAGCCTTCGGAGTCAGCTTCTGCAAGTTTTACCTTGAATTTCACAAGCGGATCGGAGATCACATAAAGCGAACCATCTGAGTCCATGAACCCTATCACATCGCGCCCTGTGGCGCTCTGCCTATATGCAAATGTCTCCTCGAATAAGTCTAACTTGAACATAGCTTTCCACTTTCCTGTTGGTTTTGGACGGAAATTTTACGCTCTCAATGCTAAGGAATGCAACCGAAGCCCCGTAAAACCGCCGAGAAACGGTGCTGCGTGTATTGCGCCGATTGACAATACCTGCCACAAAATTTCAAAATTAAAAACATGAACTTGCCGATTTTGAAAGCAATCGAAATCAAAAAAACATACCCCGGTAAGCCGCCGGTCGAGGCCCTCAAAGGAGTTTCAATTGAAGTCAACGAGGGCAATGTCGTTGCATTGTTAGGGCCTAACGGCGCAGGCAAGACGACCTTCGTGAAGATCATAACTGGGTTGCTCCTGCCCGACGGCGGCGATGCACTCGTGAGAGGCTATTCGGTTACCAAACAGCGACATCGTGCACTCTCCCAGCTCGTTACTGTCCTTGAAGGCGACCGTAACCTTCGGTTCAGGCTGACCGGATTGGAAAATGCCGAGTTCTTCGTCGCACTCTCCGGCCGAAAATTCGACAAAAAGCGATGCATGGAACTTGCTGATCGGTTCGGCCTTGCCGATGCCATGAACAGACAGGTGCGAACCTACTCGAAAGGGATGAAGCAGAAGCTGTCGGTGTTGATAGCGTTTCTGACCGACACGCCGCTCATTTTGCTCGACGAACCGACTTTGGGATTGGATGTCGAGGCATCGAACGAACTCATCGAGGTGATCAAAGAAGGGGCAGATGCCGGGCACGCCATCCTGATCACCACGCACGAAATGCATATCGCACAGAAGGTTTCGACCCATGTCGCTATCATCAAGGAGGGCAAACTCGTAACCTATCAGCGCACCGAGCAGTTGCTCGAACTTTTCCGTTACAGAGAATTCCTGATCAAAGTGAGGCCGAACGACATTGAACTCGAATTCCCCATGCTGCGTAAAGTGGAGTCGAACGATAACTTCGCCACATTCGTGCTCGACACGGCCGAGCCATCCGATGTCTATCAGGTTATCGACATGCTGAGGTCAAAAAACGCCGAAATCCTTGAGATCGTCCGTCGTCAGCCCGACCTTGAAGAGGTCTATTTGAGGATAGTGAAAGGTGGAGGTGTGTCCAATGCTTAGACTTGCATGGGTATATCTGAAGACAAACGTTAAGGAGATGCTGCGCTACCCGTTCGAGATGGTGAACATGTATATCTCGCTGATTCTGATATTTGGCGGAATTTTCCTCGGCATAAAGGCGTTCGCTCCGTCGGTTGGACTCGAGACGAACAAAGCGGGTTTCTTTCTCGGTTACATGCTGTGGACATTCTATCTTTTCACGGCAAACAGCGCATCGTGGACGATATACTCTGCAGCCACAATGGGTTATCTCGAAAGGGAGTTCTCCTCTCCGTTCGGACACACGATCATCGTGGTCATAAAAATCATCACAGACAACCTCGCCTCACTTATCCACTACCTCCTGATCGCCATCCTGATGATCCTAATTTTCGGCGTGGATTTGAAGCTGGATGTAATAGGAACCATTGGCCTTGTCCTTGCCGCATATCCGTTCTTTCTCGGCGTCGGTCTCATTTTCGCCGGGTTAGCCCTGAATGTGAAACGGATCGGCAGCTTCATCTCGCTCGTCCAAATAATCTTCATGTTTCTCGCATTCGTCGGCGGAGGTCGGCTTTCGCCCAAAGTCGTATCTATTGTCCGTTATTTCCCATATCTTCAAGCACTTAGAGTTGCAAAGGCGATAACAATCAGGGGCGTTCGCTGGCCAGAACTCTTTGTCTCAAATGATTTTATGACCTTGCTGCTCACATCCCTGATAAGCTTCGTAATCGGATGGATGTTCTTCAGGGCTATGGACAGGCAGGCGATGCGGAAAGGCGTTGTCGGACACTACTGAGAATGCCCGCCAGCTTATTTTGACTTCGTTCCACTTCGTCGAAATTTGAAAGTTAGGGACGTTTCCTTTGGCAGGAGCAAGTTGCCTATCGACGAAGCCGTCCTTATTCTATCAAACCGAAAATTATGAAAGTCTTAATAGCATTGGCAATCATGAGTGTGTTCCCTCCAGAACAAAGGGCTATGTGGGTGGTGGCCAACACATTCCGCGACTCGGCCGAAGTCCGAAAAATGGTCGAGTTCGCACATAAAAATGGCATAAAAATCATCTTCGCACAGATAGCGAGAAGCGGTTACGCCTATTACGATTCCGACATCCTTCCCCGCTCCGAAGCGCTCAAGGTGCCGGAACCCTACGATCCGCTCGCACATCTCTTGAGTCTGACCAAGCCGCTTGGCATCCAAGTGCATGCATGGATCAACGCCGTCGCATGGTGGTCGGTGGAATCGCCGCCCGAATCCTCAAATCACATTTACTACACTCATCCTGAATGGTTTGTGGTCGATGATGATGGGCGATCAATGCATTCCTATTCCCGTCAGGACATCCGCAACGCCGGCACTGAAGCACGGTTCCTCGACCCGATGATTCCTGAAGTCCGCAAGTTTATCGCCAGCATTTACATCGAAGTTGCACGCAAATACGATGTCGATGGTGTCCACTTCGATTTTATTCGCTATCCGGGTCCGAAATTCGGCTATGCAGATTGGGAACGCCAATTTTACGAATCGCAACACGGGCTTGACCCTATGTTCATCTCTGACGCAGCGAAAATCTACACTCCGAAATGGAACATCATGCGCAGCAAAGACCTATACGAGAGATGGATGACCTACCATTACCTCAGATGGAATTGGTATCGCAGGCAGGCGGTTACTGAAATCGTCAAAATGGTGCACGATTCGATCAAGTCGTTCAAACCGAATGTGATAATCTCGGCCGCTGTGTTCCCGAACCCTGCTTCGACGGCGTTCGCTCGTGGCCAAGATTGGCGCACTTGGGTCGAACAGGGCTATGTCGATTGGGTCTGTCCGATGGCTTACACACCTTACCCAAAACTTTTTGAGCGATATACGCAATATGCGATGGGTGTGAAGACCGGAAAAGTCAAGGTGTTCATGGGTATAGGGATATGGTTCAAAAACGCCGAATATTACGGCCGTCAGGAGCTCGAAATCGCCGAGAAATACGGTGCCGATGGCGTGGTGCTCTTCTCCTACAATGTCTTCCACGATAATCCGGAGCTTGCAACTAAGCTCTTCGCCAGGAGGAAGAAGCGTGTTTACATCGGTCGCTTTGGCATTCATGCTTACTAACATTTGGATCATGAAGTCGGAGTTCTCCAAAAAATTGGTCAAAGAGGAGGTTAGGCGCATCCAATTTGAAGCGCCTGTTAAACTTCCGATGCGAGAGGCTCAGGAAAAGGCTATCGCAAGACTTCGTGAGGAGAAGGCTATCATCAACAAAGCCAAAGAGATGGGGTTCACAGTTTCGCAAGATGAAGTGGAATGGCTCTTTAACGAATTCAGACGGTTGTTCCCAACGGATGCCGAATTTTACAAGTTCCTGAAAAAACAGCATTTGGATGAGGACGAAGTCCGAGACGACATCGCAAGGGATATCCTGATGTTCAAAGTGCTCGATAGCGTTGCAAAAACGATCAAGATTTCCGACGATGACACGGTTAAGCGGCCTTACGAGGTGCGCTATCGTGAGATCTTCATCTACTCAAACCCATACGAGCCTAAAGGTCGAAGGATCAGCAAGATAGCGAAAGCTTGGTGGATTTGGCTCAGGCTAAAACTCGGCGCCGACTTCTGTAAAATGGCCGAGAAATACTCAAGTCGTTCCAACCGTGAGCGTTGCGGCGATGCAGGTTTCACCTCTTACATGCCCACAAGTGCGGTCAGGATGCACGCATGGCGGCTGAAACCCGGCCAGTTGAGCAAACCAATTGTAACCACTTGGGGGATAACAATTATTCGGGTCGAGGAAGTTCGAGGCGGCGAACCTGTGCGCTTCGGTGATCTGCCGTGGCGTCTCAAACGCTTGGTATTCATGGACAAAGTGCTTGAGAAATTGGATCAGATGCTCAGCGAGTGAGAAAGAGACATTATCTAAAATCCTTAAGAGCATCAATGTGTTAGGCCTGTTATTTTGAAGAAATTGTGGCTCATTTTATGGCTTAAGCTTCGGATTTACAGTTAGATTCCCTGATTTGTGAACATAAAAACGATGTGTTAAAATTGAAGTGCAATAACAGTTAACATTGGGGATCTTATGGATGAAGTCATTGGCTTGGAATAACAAAGAAGGAGGTTATTTCATGAAATTTGTTGGCAAAGTTGTCTTAGTGTTGGTTCTGGGAACCGCCCTTGCATGGGCGCAAACAAATAACATCTTATACGGTGGAGACTTCGAGGTTTGGGAGAACAACCTGCCGTTCGGATGGGCGCCTTCCACCGGTGGATTTGATGTGTATCAGTCAAATGACCCAGTTCACGGCGGCGCATCAAGCGTCCTGATAAACCTCAGAAGCACGAGAAATCAGGATTTCGACCATCAGATGATCGTCGTTTATCCCGGCGACACCTACACTTATTCCGTTTGGGTCTTCGATACCTCATTCGCAAAGGCAAGGCTTGCTGTCATCTGGTATGACGAAAATCAAAACGAGATAACACGAAATTACGCAAATCAATACTCCTCGAACCAAACCGATTGGCAGCAGTTGGTCTTCGAGGTAACAGCGCCCGACAACGCGCATTATGCGGTGCCGAGAATCAGGTTTTACGATGAATCCGGTTTCTCCGATTCCGCCTACATCTGGATCGATGATGCCCAATTTGTCGGCCCCGACCATCGAGTGCCTGTGATTCTGAGGGCTCAGATCGGTGGCGATTCGCATTATCGCCCGTTCTGGGTCGATGGCTCTTGGGACGACGATGGAAACTACGATCCCTGGTGGCGCGGCGATTGGGTCGAACTCAGGGACGATGGCGTATGGCCTGACGAAGTGGCTGAAGATGACATCTTCTCCGGTGTGGTCTATCTCAACCCCAACATAAACACAAGTTATTGGTGGTGGGTCGGTTCCGAGCCGTTCTGGTCTCCGGGAGGTGGTGCATGGCTCGAAGACGGACCCGGAATAACGGTTCAGGATTACACCACAGACACTTTGATGACCGATCCGCTCGTGGTTGACCCGTCGGATCAGGGGTTCAACGAGTGGGTTATCAATTTGGCAGGTGAGCAGAACGGTTGGGATGTTACCGATGACAATCTGACAAGGGATGGATGGGTTTGGAGCAACTATTTCTATCTCGATCCCGCGGTTGTGGGCGACACCTTCGAGTTTAAGTTTGCCGTGATGCACTCATGGGCGGCCGCTTATGGCGACGGCGGAATTGGCGGAGGCTATCCCAACTACAAATATCCTGTGCCAGAGGCCGGCACTTACCTCATCGGGTTCGACGACTCCACAAACTCGGTGATATTTGAGCAAGTTGAGGAGCTTCCGCTTGTCATCAACGAGTTCATTGTGCAGCCGACATCTTCCGAAGCCATCGAGATTTACAATCCAAACGACCACGATGTGGACATGAGCGGGTGGATTGTGGCAGTAGAGTTGAGCAACGGCACGGTTGACACAGCCACCGTCAACGATGGCGTGGTAGCACCTGCAAACGGATATGTGGTCCTCGATCGGGATAACCTCAGCGACTTCGGA
>Ga0164318_10004423_pt1 | contig 13511 bp, 13 predicted proteins | sample GuaBasSedimGuay9_FD_113734 | JGI IMG/M metagenome (GOLD analysis project Ga0164318, IMG submission 113734) | Subseafloor sediment microbial communities from Guaymas Basin, Gulf of California, Mexico - Guay9, Core 4571-4, 0-3 cm | ecosystem: Environmental > Aquatic > Marine > Hydrothermal vents...
CATCCCATTGTCCAATTAGAAGATGTTGAAACCGCGATTCGTTTAGCCCTAAGAACAAGAATAGGAAGACTTGGATATTCAAGCCCTGGTGAAATTGAAGAAAAAATCAATCAAGCTATACAACAATCTTTAGAAGAAAACCCTGAAATTAAAAAAAAAACAATGAGCAGCTAGATTCAGTCGAACAACAAGATGGGATGGAATCACAAACTTCATCTCAAGGAGAACAACCTGAAAATGTAGATAAAATATCTGAAGAAACTGAGGGTGCAATGAGTGGGGATTTTCAAGAAATCTCTGCAAGTTTACAACAAGAAAACTCAAAAAACTCAAAATCTGATTTTAATGAAGGCGAATTAGGACATCCATTTTCTAAGGACAAAGATTTCCAGCCAAAAAGTGAATTTCAACCTATTTTTAAGGAAAGAAAATATCAAAAAATTGGTGATATTTTTAAATTTGACAGTAGGAATATTCCCCTTGATAAAAGAAAATTTTCATTGGGTAAAAGAAAAAAGCAAATTGGTGACACTGATAAAGGAAAATATATTAAATATAAAATTCCAAATGATAAACCAAAATCTATTGCACTAGATGCAACAATTAGAGCAGCTGCACCATATCAAAAAGCTAGAGCCTCACAATCTAATTTAGCAGTAAAATTGAAAATGCCTGATATACGTGAAAAAATCCTACAATATCAAGCTCCGTTATCCATTGTTTTTGTATTGGACGCCAGTGGCTCTATGTTTAGAATTTTGAAGCAAATGAAAGAAGTAATTTTATCACTTCATGATGATGCTTACCAACATCGCGATCGAGTTGGACTAGTAGTATTTCAAGGCTATGATGCAGTTGTCCTCTGCGAACCAACAGTCAATTTAAATTTAGTTGTAGATAAATTGTCTACAATCTCTTCAGATTCATGGACTCCATTAGCTTCAGGATTGGTAAAAGGAATGGAAGTATTAAAGTTAGAACAAAAACGCAATAAAAATATAATTCCAGTTTTGGTCATTTTAACTGATGGTGGGAGCAATGTACCATTAAGTAATATACCACCACCACCTTTTTTCAATGTTAAATATCATCAAATAATTGAAAATGAATTAAAAGAAATTTCTCAACAATTATTAAAAGAAAAAATTATTACTATTTTATTATGGCCCTCTGAAGCAAGACTCCGTGGACCTAGTCATAGAAGAATTGCTGAAAATATAATTCGAGAATCTCATGGTTATTTCTATGAAATTGAAGGAAATAAAATAAAGATGGTAAATATCTATAATTAATTAATCAGTATAAAATAATATAAAAGAAAAATATTATTCATAAAATTCGAATTTCTTCTTTATTCTTTTATGATTTTTACATCTAGTCAGTAATGATGCTAAAATAATTGGAAGAGCAATCGTAATATCACAAATTACATCTACTTTTCTTGCATTCTTGTCGACTTTATTCCAAGATACTGCTTCGTTCAAACTGGCGCCACTTACACCACCTGGTTCAGGTCTGTCCATCGTAATTTGTATAGCATAATCTAGTCCCTTACCAGTTACTTGCATCGCAAGAGCCACAAAATGTTTTGGGACTCCACCACCACAAATTAAGGCACCCTTTTTTGGAGATTCAAAAGCTATGTCCACAATCTCTTTATGTTCATTGAAAATATTAATTGGAATCGAATGCAATTGGCTGTATGACCAAATATGGTATCCAAAAACACTATCTGAAATTCCAGGGCAAAAAATTGGTACCTCATTATCTGCAGCAGCTCTTAAGATCGAATTTTTATTTTCAAGATTTTTACCCAATTCATAAAAAAATGCCCTCGTACTCATTTCTTTTAAGTCCATTGTACCAAAAATTTCTTCTAACCGTTTCTCCAAACCAATATATGCTTCATTTGGTAAAAGAATATTATAAATTCTATTAAGACCTTTTATTTGAAGTTCTTCATCATTCATATTTGCTCGGCCATGAAAATGTTTGAACCCAAATGCCTCAATTAAGTCATGAGTTAGCATCGCCCCAGTAGTTATTAATACATCCACATAATTGTTTTCTATAAAATCAATAATTACTTTTTTCATACCGCCTGGAACTAAAGCCCCTGCTAACGTTAAAAATATTGTTGCATCTTCGTCTTTTATCATTTCCTCATAAATATCAACAGCTTCTGATAACCTTCTAGCTCCAAAACCTGCACCTTCTCGCATCTCTTTTATTAATTCGTCTACGGTCATATCATTATAAACTTTAACGTGTTTTACTTCTTTCATGAAGAAAAAAATGAAAAAAAAGCAAATAAAATTATTGGTCTTAAAAGTCAAAAAGAATAGAATGATCTAATTATTATCTTTTGAATAATTTTTCACTAAAACAAATTAATTTATCCGATAAAATTCACTAATACTATAAATAATTCAACTAAACCGAAATTAATTTTAAGATGATTATACTTTAATTATTCATTCTTTTTTAATTTAAAAAGATCAAATATAGAGTTTATTAAACAGTTAAAAGAAAGAATTATCTTATTTTTTCAGAAATAGGCATTACTCAATTTGGTAAAATAATAGTATCTAAAAAGTCATCACAATGTTTTTTAATTTAATCAAACTATTTCAACACTAAAGATGAAAAAATTAAAAATAAAAAAGTAAAAAATGGTGAATTATTTGGAATATGCATATAGCGATGAAGAGGGCGAATTAATATGTAAAACAGCTCGTGAAGCTGTAGATGCAATTGTGAAAAAAAATGAAAAAATAAAAGTACCAAAAAATGTACCTGAAATATTAAAAAGAAGTTCGGGTGTATTTGTAACATTAAACAAATTAACATCTCCTAATACCCACCAATTACGTGGATGTATTGGCCACCCATATCCAGATTCTCCTTTAATTGAAGCAACTATAGATTCAGCAATAAGTGCAGCATTACGCGACCCAAGATTTCCACCAGTTAGGCCAAATGAACTTGATAAAATTATTGTAGAAGTAACGATATTGACTCCTCCAGAAAAAATTCAAGCGTATTCTCCAGATGATTATATAAAAAATATCGTAATTGGAAGAGATGGACTTATTGTTTCTAAAGGATTTTTTAGAGGACTGTTATTACCACAAGTTCCAGTGGAATGGAAATGGGATATCAATGAATTTCTTAATCATACCTGTTTAAAAGCAGGATTACCGCCAAATACATGGCGCCTTGATGGTAGTATAGAAATATTCAAATTTCGGGGCGAAATCTTTCAAGAAACAGAACCATATGGAAAAATAATTAGAAAAAAAATAGAATAGAGTTAAAAAAGACAAAAATTAATAATTATTATTCATAAATAATTAAATTACTTTTAGCAAATTGAAGTGATTGCTTAATATGTTTATTTCCTTCCATTACAAAGTCCATATGTCCTGGAAGTAAAAATTCAACATCTAATTTAGCCAATTTTTCAATAGACTTAACTAAGTTTTTTATATTTCCTCCTGGTAAATCTACTCTTCCTATGTTGCCAAAGGAAAAGACAGTATCTCCCGATATCAAAATCTTATACTTCTCGTTATAAAGACATATCGAATCTTCCGTATGTCCCGGAGTATAAATTATTTTAAATAATAAACCATCTAAATTTAAAATTTCTCCATCTGATAATCCTTTCACATTAGATAATTTATAATAAGTGATAAATTTTTTATGTACATATACTAAAATTGAATTAGATGATAGTAATTCCAATAATTTTTTAAGTCCTCCAATATGGTCTGGATGTCGATGGGTAATAATTATTTTATGAATATTTGAAATGTCTAACCCAAAAGATCGAATCTTTTCAATTATAAATTTAGCGTATTCTGGCGATGCTCCCGTATCAACAATTGTAATTTCATTTTTTCCTATTATGTAGCAATTACTATCAAATCCAATGGAGTCAATCGAATATACTTTATCTATAATTTCCATATTAAAAACTATTTACTTAATTTATTTAAATTTGCGGGTCTATTGAATTTTCCCTTGCAGTTTTAAAAGTAAAAAAGAATTTGACTTTTAAATTAAAGAAGCAAAAAGTTTATATTTTTTAAAACATTTTCAATTTTTATTCGTACAACTATTAATGGTGTAAAAAATGAGGGATTCAGTTCTCAAAGTTCGGTAAAATTTTTGGCTTTTTTTCTAACATAGAGAACTTTGGAATGAATTTATTAATTGTTAATAGTTTTAACAAAATAAAAGAGGTAATTAGTGATGTCTGAAAGTAAAAACATTGATAAAATTTTAGTATCGCAGCACATTAAAGATTTGCTTAAAAATTTGAATTTGCCTGAAAAAGTCTATATTTTTGACACGACTTTACGAGATGGTGAACAGACACCTGGAATTTCTTTTACTCTTCAAGAAAAAATTCAAATAGCGACCCAATTAAACAAATTAGGCGTGGACATTATTGAAGCAGGTATGCCAATTGTATCCGAAGGTGATTATTTAGCTTGTAAGGAAATTTCTAAATTAGGTTTAGATGCTGAAATAATCGGACTAGCGAGAATAAATCGTGAAGATATTGATAAAGTTATTGAATGTGATATGGACGCCATACACGTTTTTATTGCCACATCCGAACTTCATATGAAAGAAAAATTAAAAATGACGCCGGAACAAGTTCTTTCAGCTATTACCACTGAAATTGAATATGCCAAAGAACATTTTGGAAAAAAGATAGAATTTTCAGCAGAAGATGCTACTAGAAGCGATTTAGATTTCTTAATTAAAGCCAATAAAATGGCAATTGAAGCTGGCGCTACTCGAATTAATATTCCTGATACTGTTGGTACCGTTGTTCCAAGAGTTTATTCTTATATTATTCAGAAAAATATTGAGCAGTTTCCAAAGGGTGTCAGAGTATCTGTACACTGTCATAATGATTTTGGGCTTGCAACGGCAAATACATTGGCTGGAGTCGAAATGGGCGCTTCTCAAGTCCAAACAACAGTCCTTGGAATTGGCGAGCGCACTGGAAATGCAGCAATGGAAGAAGTAGTTATGTCACTTTATGCATTATATGGTATTTCTACAAATATTAAATATAAATACCTTTATGAAACCTCTAAATTAGTTGAAAAACTTAGTGGCTTAGAAATTCCAGTTAATTTTCCAATGGTCGGAACAAATGCATTTAAACACGAAAGTGGTATTCATGCTCATGCAGTAATTGAAAACCCTAGGACATATGAGCCATTAACTCCTGAATTAATTGGGATCAACCGTAAAGATACCTTGACTGACATCCTTGAACAATCAATAGAAGTTGGTAAACATACCGGCGGTCATTCATTAGGTGCCAAACTGGAAAGTTTCGGGATAATAGTCAATGACGTCCAATTCAATGAAATCAGAAATCGCGTTAAAAAAATTGGCGACAAGGGTAAAAAAATTACTGATATGGACTTATACGAAATTGCCATATCTGTAATTGGTGAGGTACCAAATGAAGAACAAACAATAAAACTAGAGGAATTATCCGTAATATGTGGTAAAAATGTCACACCATCTGCTACTATTAGGTTAAAAGTAAAGACAAATAATGATTGGGCGGAGAAAGTTGCAGCCGATATTGGTGTTGGCCCTGTTGATGCATCTTACAATGCATTAGCTAAAGTTTGGGAACAATTCGGATATGGAAAATTGTTCCTTAGTGAATATCATTTAGATGCTATCACCGGTGGTACTGATGCACTTGGAAGAGTAAAAGTAAAACTCGAAGATATGTTTGGAAACTATATTAATGCTAGGGCTGTTAATCCGGATATTGTTATGTCCAGTATTCAAGCTATGATTAATGGAATGAATTTATATCTGATGAAATTTAGAAAAAAATAAATCTAAAACATTATCTCATAATCCACCATTTATCTTTTTAAAATACAAATAACTTATCATTTTTATCTTCTAACAATCTTAAAAATATGATTTTTCTCACGTATTATTTTTTTTTATTTTTGATAAATTTATTAATTTTCTTAAAATAGAGTATGGTCTTTTAAGAATAATTTATTTATTTAATTCAATGTTTAATCCAAATTTTAAATTAAATTATCTTTTGTTTTATTGATTTTTTTTACAATTTAAGTAAAAAGTCCAAACAATAAAATTTTTAATTAAGATTTTTATTATTAAATCTAAAATTATGGTGATGAATTACTATGAAATTAAAAGAGCACGATAAATTTTGGGAGTTTTATAGATTTACTGGTGATTTTTTTGGGCTTGACATGAAAGAAGATGCAAAAGAAAAGTTTGGGGATTATATTGAAGGCGAAATTATTGCGACTATTGAAGAATCTGAAAATGATGAATTTAGATATGGGTATATAGTAAGAAAAAGTGATGGTTTTCCCTATTTATTCATATTTCTGGAGCAATTGGACGTTATTACAATAGTTACAGCAAAAGTTAATTTGATAAAATAATTTTTAAAATATTTTGAAATAAAAGTAATTTATCGTTTACCATATGATGCTGTTAAGACTCCTTTTATTTCCAAAATTTTTGATAAAGTTTCTCCAGGAACCTCTTCGTTTGTAAATATAGTCAATCGCGGATTAAGGTCTAAATCTGGGTCAGTAGCAATTATTTGTCTTATACTTATTTTTTCATCCGCAATAAATTTTGTAACATTTGATATTATTCCAAATTCCTTTGAATCGGCAGTAACTTCAATTACCTTCTTATTATTATCCCAAACAAAGATTCCAACGGGGAAAATATTATTCAACACCTTTTGTATTATAGCTAAATTTTTTTTATCTTCATCGTTAAGCTTAGAAATCTCATTGTTAGATGGATATATTTTCTCAATAGTACCAATTACTGACCTCCTATCTATTTTTAAAGCGCTTGCAATACTAGTATTGGGAATTTCTATATTATTGCAATAAATCTTTTTATTTTTAATTGAAAAACCAGACATCAATAGCAACTTGATTACTTCAATTTTTTTGGGGCTCTTCTTAAATAGGTTCTTAATTATTTTCCAAAAATTTTCTAGATCATCTTTATTAAGCGACATTGTTATACCAATTTATTCAAACTAGTTTTCTATATTAATATCCGTAAAGTTTAAATATAAATGTATGTAACCAAAACCACATAATTGTCAAAAAAATGACAATATTAAAAAAAAAAATACAATAATGCATAATAAACACCAAAGGATATATATGACACGATTTAAAGTAAAGAACGGAATTTTTAGAAAAAAGTCGGTAAATAGTGATTTTTTTTTAAACTTCACTGATACTCCTTTTATATGGCCTTGGAATAACTAAAATTAGTGTCATATTCAACAGATTTTAATAAATAATTTTTGTTACAAAATATTTTATTGAATTTTAATAAATTTTTAAAAATTTTAAAAATAAAAATTAAAAAATTTTGATAATGTAATATGTATAGTTGATAAAAATGGTCGAAAAAAATAGAGTTATTTTAACACTTGATGAAATGCCAAGAAAATGGTACAATATTTCCGTAGATTCTCCAGTACCTTTTCCTCCCCCTCTGAACCCGGCAACTAGAGAACCAATGCCTCCTGAACCCCTTATGGAATTGTTTCCAGTAGAATGTATAAAACAAGAAGTCAGTGATAAAAGATATATTGATATACCCGATGAATTATTGGATATCTATATGAATAGTCTTGGAAGACCGTCACCCTTATGTCGAGCTGTTAGGTTAGAAAAATATTTGGATACTCCAGCTGAAATTTATTATAAAAGAGAAGATTTGTCTCCTCCAGGCAGTCACAAACCAAACACTGCTGTTGCGCAAGCTTATTATGCAGCAAAAGAGGGGCTGGAAACATTAACTACCGAAACTGGCGCTGGACAATGGGGTTCTGCTCTGTCTTATGCATGTGCCTTATTTGGAATTAAATGTAAAGTCTTTATGGTCAGAATAAGCTATGAACAAAAACCACTCAGAAAGGTAATTATGAACTTATACGGCGCTGATTGTGTGGCAAGTCCAAGTGATCAAACAGAATGTGGTAAAGAATTTTTGAAAGATAAAGCAAAATATAATGGTTCTTTAGGCATAGCTATCAGTGAAGCTATTGAAGTTGCTATGAAAGACCCTACAGCAAAATATTCGCTTGGAAGTGTATTAAGCTTTGTTCTTCTACACCAAAGCATTGTTGGAGAAGAAGTTGTCAAACAATTTGAAAAAATAGACAAAGTTCCAGATATAATGATCGGTTGTGTCGGTGGTGGCTCAAATTTTTCAGGCTTTTGTTATCCTTTTTTGGGTAAATCTCTCCGAAAAGAGTGTAAGAAAATTGATATTGTAGCGGTCGAACCTACTGCATGCCCTTCGATGACTAATGGCGAATATAGATATGATTTCGGTGATACAGCAAAATCAACTCCATTATTAAAAATGTATACCTTGGGTTGCGACTTTATACCACCACCCATTCATGCAGGTGGATTAAGATATCATGGTGCTGCACCTTCGGCATCTTTATTTGTCCATGAAGGCCTTATTAGGTCTGTAACCTATCCACAAGAAGAAATATTTCAATCGGCAGATCTTTTTGCAAAAGTTGAGGGTTTAATCCCAGCTCCTGAAACAGCTCACGCAATTCATCATGCAATCGTAGAAGCTCGAAAATGTAAAGAAACCGGCGAAAAAAAGGTCATTGTTTTTAACCATTCTGGTCATGGATTGATGGATCTTTCTGGATACGAACAAGTTCTGGGTATTTAAAATATTTTCTTTCATCTTCTATTTTTTTAAAAAGGAAAAAATTTTTTATTCATCAAATTAAAAGATATCTTAATTATGAAATACTTTTTGAGATTTTTAAAACAGATTTTTGAAGGCAATGTTAATAGATGTTCAGTAATTAATTGTAGAAAGGAAATTACTGATAATAATTTTAAAGTAATTGATGGACAAATTTTTTGTATTGAATGTGCAACGATTTTTTATACAAATTTCATTAAAGGGTTTAGCCAAAGACAATATTGAAAAATTATCATTAATGAAGGTAATTAAATGAAAAAATTTAAAATAGTAGTTTTGCCTGGTGATGGAATTGGTCCTGAAATCATACATGAAGGGTTAAAAGTCTTAAAATCAGTAGAAGAGAATCTAAATAACATTAATTTTGAATTCATTGAATATGAATGTGGAGCACAATATTATCTTAAAACAGGAAAAAAAGAAGAATGGCCAAAAGAAGTTTTTGATGTATGTAAAAATGAAGCCGATGCAATTCTATTAGGAGCAATTGGATGGACTGACCCACAGACAGGAAAAACTGTTTCTTATCCATCAGGACGCATGGTCGGATTAGATATCTTATTCGGCTTACGATTTGGTTTGGACTTATACGCAAATATTAGACCAACTAAACTTTTTGAAGGGGTTCAACACAAAATATCTGGAGAATTCCGCAATATTTGGAGTCCTAAAAATGTCGATTTTGTAACAATTAGAGAAAATACAGAAGGTCTTTATTCAGATACTCATGGTGGTCTAAATCGTGGCGGTCAAACTGAAATCGCAACTGATGTGCGTCTTATTACTCGTAAAGGTTCTGAACGTGTTATAAAGTTTGCATTTGAATATTGTAAACGGAGAAATAAAGGTTCTCCAAAAGATGGAAAATTAAGAGTCACTTGTGTCGATAAAAGTAATGTCACTGCTGGTTGTAAATTGTTTCGCAAAATTTATCAAGAGATCGCTCCTCAATATCCCGAAATAGAACAAGATTATGCTTTTATTGATGCGTTTACTCAGTGGATAATTAGAACACCTGAATGGTTTGATGTTTGTGTTGTACCTAATATGTTTGGTGATATTGCGACTGATCTAGCTGCAGTACTACAGGGTTCGCTCGGAATGGCTGCAAGTGGTAATGTTGGTGACAAATACGGAATGTTCGAACCTCTCCATGGAAGTGCTCCTAAATATACTGGAAAAAATGTTGTTAACCCAATTGCTACAATTCTAGCCGGAGCAATGATGCTAGATTGGTTATCAATGAAAAATAATGACGAATCAACGTTAAAAAAGGGCTCAAATTTAATTGATCAGGCAGTTCAAGCAGTATTGAAAGAAGGTAAAATCAGGACATATGATCTTGGTGGTAGCTCATCTACAAGTGAAGTGGGCGATGCAATTGCAAATAAGATAAAACAATTAACTAAATAATCTCAAAATTTTTAACTTTATGATTATTTAAATTGGTCTTATTATGAAAAAAATCTGTTTAATTGGCGGAGAAGGTATTGGTATCGAAGTAGTTGATGCTGCATATAAAGTTCTTACTGAATTGGCACCTCAAAAAATAGAGATAATAAAAGCATATGCTGGAGATCAAGCCGAAAAAATGTTTGGTGATACGTTCCCGCAAGAAACCAAGGAAGCAATTGATGATTCAAATGCTATATTATTTGGAGCTACTCATACAAAAGCTAAAAATGTATTGCTCTATCTTCGATTTGGGCTTGATAATTTTGCAAATATTAGACCTTGTAAACTATATAAAGGATTGAGAACACCCTTAAAAGATGTTAATAATATTGATTTTCTAATTATTAGAGAAAATTTAGAAGGATTATATAGTGTAATTAGACTAGGTGAGGGCAATATTCAAGAACTTGTAAAGAAGGAAATTATCTCGGAAGATAAATACCAACGGTTTTTTAAGTCTAGTAATGGTCATTATGCCATAAAAATAATTACTGAATATGAATCTAAACGTATAGCTAAATTAGCTTGTGAGAAAACTGTTGAACGTAAATCTCAAGGATTTCAAGGTAAACTAACAATTGTTCACAAATCAAATGTTATGATGGCTACTGATGGATTATTTAAAGAAATATCTTATTCTATTGCCCAAAATTATATTAAAAAATATAAAATTAAAATAAATGACTATTATGTTGACGATATGGCTAGAAGACTTATTAGATTTCCTGAACAACAAGATGTTTTATTGACTATAAATGAGTATGGAGATATTTTAAGCGATTTAGGTTCTGAATTAGTTGGTGGTTTAGGAGTAACTCCTAGTGCTTGTATTGGATCAAAACACCCATACTTTGAACCTGTCCATGGTAGTGCTCCTGATATTGCAGGCCTTAGTATAGCTAACCCAATTGCTGCAATTCTTTCTTTAAAATTACTTTTAGAACATTTAGGACTTGATGAAGCTAAATTATTAGAAGATAGTATAAAACAATATTTTCTTTTATTAGAAAATTTTAAAGAAAATTGGCGCTATATTCCTAAAGATCTAGTCCCAAAAATTTATCAACAACAAAATAAATTTGCAAAAACAGAACAAATTACCCAAAAAATTATTGATATATTAAATAAAATATAATATTTCAAAAATTTCTCAATATTTTTACTTCTTTTTGGTTAAATAAATCTTCAATTCGGCCTATTAAATTTTTAAAGAAAAAATATACATCGTCTCTCTTATATTTTAGCAATAAATATAAAGAAAATGATAGACCTACTCCAATATATAAAATAATATACGGAAAATTTATTTTGTTCCAACTCAAAATTATTGTTAAAAGTTGTAGAAATAACCAGTGAGTACAAAATATTAGGAAATCCCAATTTTCTTTTGGATATGAAATAACAATAATTATTCCTAATACTAAATTAATTAATTCAATAATAAAAACCGAAAATAAGGTCGAATTTGGGACTATTAAATTTACATAGAACTTATCGTTCCAATTGCCATAGGGAGGGACTAATGGGTCTAAATATTGAATTCCCCACCAAACCCAATCATAAACTCCTTGAAACAAATATCCAAAAATAATTAAGGCATATCTATCATGTAATGTTGATCTTATCTCCCATTTATAAAGTATAAATCCACACATGAGAAAAAAAATACCATAAATCCATCCATATAAAAGCGGGTCTATTGCCTTCGTTCCATAAAAATCTGCCCCAATTACAAAAATGAAATAGGAAACCCAAAAAATTATCACAAAAATTAATTTTCTTTTGTCCAAAACAATATACCCTAATATAAATTGAATTAGAGCTGACCATATTGAAAAAATATAGATTGTAGTAAATGTAGCTCCTCTATATGTGATAAAATAAAATGGGAATGCTGAACTTACAATAAAAAAAATTATGACTCCAATAATTTTGTAGAAATGATTTTTATTATTCATCTTATTAAAGTAAATTAAAAAAGTTTTAAAAGTTAACTTTTTTGGAGTGTTTTTTTCTAATACCATTCAAAAATTTATTATTCTGAAATTTTGAATCATCTATTAATAATAAAGATCCATTTCATAATAATAATTATTAAAATTAATTAAATTAATGTCTTAAACCAAATATTGATCTATTTTTTAAATTGTTTATTGGGAAAATTTTATTCTACTTTAATTCTAATATTAGTAGCAAATCTTTTTAGGCGTTTGATAGCATCAAGTTTTTCTTTTTCTCCAATTTTTGCGGATTCTACTGCGTCCTTTAAAATTTGAATCGTATTATCATATCTTTTTAGAGGGACTGGATATGGTACGCCATCTTTTCCTCCTAAACAAAATGTATATTTAACTGGGTCTTTCCAATCATTATAATTTCCGTATATTAATTCAGAAATTAATGCCAAACCTCTTATTGTTGCAGGTCCAATTCCCTTAATACTAATTATTTCTTCATAATTTGATGGTTGAAATTCATAAGTTTCCTTTAGCGCATTCCAATTCATTTTTTTAGGAATTAATTTGTAATGTAAAACTGGCACTTTTTTTAAGGGGCACTGGGCGTCCAAATAATATAAAATTTTATTTTTACTATAAGATGTGAGATAATTGAATAAATTTTCAATTTTTCGAGGCTTTTCTTTCGCTAAATCTATACATGTTTTCCTGCTTTCTTCTGCTTCTTTTGAAGTCATATTCAAAACTCTTTTATGTTTAATATTTCCAATAATTTGATCGGGATAATCATCAATAAAGTTATTAACTCCTTTTGAGTGCCAATGATATCTTCTAGACAATTTTTCTTCAATATTTAGTCCTTGTTGGACTATTGTCCAATTACCTGTTTCTGAAATAAACATTGCATGGTGATACAAATTGTAGGAATCTTGTATTACTGCATTATCTATTTTTGCAGCCAACCTACTTGAATATTTTAGAGATCTAGTTTTATCTTCTGAGAATTCAAATTTTTTGCTAATTTCTTCTATATCCAGAGGTGTTTTTAGTGCTGTCTTACCTTTTCCCCCAGCTACTAGTATGCCATAATCTTCAGTTAAAACTGATTTTAATACACCTGTAAGAACCGTTGTAGTCCCTGACGAATTCCAATCAAATGCAAGGGTATTTGATAAACATTGAAACCAAATTGGATTCGAAAGTCTCTCTAAAATTAAATCTGAACCAAACTCTTCATATAAAATTATAAAGACCTTTTCTGCCAGTTTCTTCATTCTTTTTAATAAC
>Ga0164318_10004424_pt1 | contig 13510 bp, 13 predicted proteins | sample GuaBasSedimGuay9_FD_113734 | JGI IMG/M metagenome (GOLD analysis project Ga0164318, IMG submission 113734) | Subseafloor sediment microbial communities from Guaymas Basin, Gulf of California, Mexico - Guay9, Core 4571-4, 0-3 cm | ecosystem: Environmental > Aquatic > Marine > Hydrothermal vents...
GTGGTGCTATTGTAAAATTTCAGCACCGTGCTCTCCATACCAGAACATATATAAAAAAGATACCATTTGAATGTATGAACAGGATAATGGCGGTGTGTGTGGTTACTCTCCTTCTCATGTCCACAGGCAGCATCCTCACTTTCTCGAAAGAAGAAACGCTCACGGAAATCTCCGTTTTCCCAGAACCAGAAATAAAGGAAAAGAATGGGTACGTGCAGGTCCTCATGGAAAATGCGAGTTATGTGAGAAGGCCCGGTATGCCGGTGATACCCTTTTATAAAAAGGTATCACCGGCATACCGGGTCTTCTCACATAACTCGCATTTTCCATGAGGACCTGCACGTACCCTTCCATTTCCTTTATTTCTGGTTCTGGGAAAACAAAGATTTCCGTGAGCGTTTCTTCTTTCGAGAAAGTGAGGATGCTGCCTGTGGACATGAGAAAGAGAGCAATCACACACACCGCCATTATCCTGTTCATACATTCAAATGGTATCTTTTTTTATATATGTTCTGGTATGGAGAGCACGGTGCTGAAATTTTACAATAGCACCACATTTCATATAAGGGAAAGAGGAAAAGTGTGTGTCAGCGTCAGCACTCGTGTATCAATCTCCATCCCACTGTGTTGTTCCGCTGATGATGAACACAAACATGCCCTCGCCGGCGATGATTTCCGGGTCGAAACCTGGAACCTGCTGGAAAGCCATGTATTCTGGCATCCACATCTGCTGTGATGCATTCCATATGGCAACTTTGACGCAGTTGGTAATATGTGAAAGAAGTGTGCTTGCATTTGTTGACAATGAATGCGTCCATCCAATCAGATCATACCCCGTTTTCAGGGAGAGGTTTATTTCTTTGATACCGGACCCGTTGAGCGTTACCTGGGTATCATCTGTGACATATATGAAATAGCCAGTGCCATTGACAATATCGAAATCGTATCCAAAACCCACGATATGACTCACGTATCGTTGCTCCTTTGCGCTCCACAATGCAACTATGGTACAGTTCGGTATGAACGTCCCCAGCTCCTCGGCCGTGGAGAACGAGTCATTTATCAGCGGAATCGTAATCATATTCCATCCTTCTGAAAGGTTAAAAGTTATGGTGGTGAAGTTTCCGAAAATGCCGTAGATGCTGAATGAGGTGATATTTGCGTTGACGTAATTGCTTGCTTCATTGACTGTCGATGGCATGGGTTCCCACTGACTCTGATTAAGTTCATAAAATCTCAGCGTGGTTTCTTTCGTATATTCGGGTACATCCTCATCATCATAATGGATGGTGATATTTATCCACGAAGTGGCTGTTATGTTGGTGATGTTGATGAATTTGCCAATGTCCACATACCCGGGCTTCAACACGAATTCGCTCTTTTGTACACTCTTCAGGGCAATGCCATTGCCATAAATGAAGGAAATGGTGGTTGGATAACTTGACAGTGTATAATTGATAATGGTATTATTGTCCGAATATTCGCAGAAATGAAAACTCCACCATGCTGGTGCGGTGATGTTTGATATGTTGCCCCCGTTGAAAACATTGTTATCTGAACCAGATGGATAACTTGACACACCTATGCCAGAGGCTTCCATAAAGCCTTCTATGCGGGAAATATTTGTGTGATTGAACACGTTGTTATGAGATTTTGACATCTTGAGTCCGTATGCATAATCCCCACTCATATTTTCCACAACGGTTGAGTTGAAGGCGTTTCCATCTGAGTGATTAAGATAAACTCCGTATACATTTAAACCATTGGATAGGTCATTGATAGTTGTATTATCGAATGTATTGTCATCAGAATAATTCAGGAAAATTCCAGAAACCACGTACCATGAACAACGTAGGTCATAAATAAGAAGGGGGCCAAATAAATTGTGATCAGATCTGTTAAGGTAGATGCCAGAGATGCCAAAGTCCATACCAGTTGGGTATCCCCAGTCTGAGAGATTAATCAACCCTGTGAAATTATTATCATCTGAGTTGTTCAGATAAACACCATAGGCGTCATGATAAATATCGAAATCAGGAATGGTGATGTTCCCAGAAAAGGTATTGTTATCTGAAGAGGTTAAATACACACCATATCCATCTCCTGCCTCCACTTCAAAATCCAAGATATCGATGCCACCTAAAAATGTATTGTTATCAGATGAGGATAAATATATGCCGTAACCCATCTCCCCACTATGAAGGGTAACATTTGAAATTGCGATATCGCCAAAAAACGTATTGTTATCAGATGAGGATAAATGTATGCCATAGCCGTAATAATCTCCTTCCATATCTGAAATAGTGATATTGTCCATGAACTCATTATTATCAGATGAAGTTAAGTAAATTCCGAACACATCAAAGTCTGCAATAGGGTCTAAATTTAATATACTCATATTTTCAGAGAAGGTATTGTTGTCGGAGTGTGAAAGATAGATGCCATAGGCATCTCCATTTGATGCTGTTACGTTGTATATGCTGGTATTCTCGAAGCTGTTGTTGTTTGAATCTGTTAAATAAATTCCATAATCTGCGGAATCCCCATTCAAATCATATATAACAATGCCGGTGAAATTATTCCAGTGTGAATTATCAAGGTAAATTCCATAGTCCGTTTGAACAACCACATCAAGTTCGTATATGGTCAGATTGATAAATTCGCTACCGTTTGACTCCACCATATACACGCCATAGGCTGTTCCGGTCACCTGAGTGAAATTGCATATGGTTGTGTTTTCAAAGGTGTTATCCTGTGCCTCCAATAGAGATATTCCGTAGGCATCGGTGCCAGTTGCATTGCATATTGTATTGTTGTCCAATAGGACACCGTGAATTGTAAATGAATCATTATGGATATATACCCCTGTGGAACAATTTATTATCGTCATATCCTGCACCACCGTATTATTTGCCGTAATGTTTATCCCTGTGCCCCCCATGCCATCGATAACCGGTGAGGAACCTGCCATCAGCGTTATGCTTTTGTTCACAACCACGTTTTCGTAATATGTACCATCCCTAACAACTATGGTGTCACCGTCTGTTGCATTGTTTATCGCATCCTGGATGGTAGGGTAGTCATCTGGCACATAAACGATATCGTAACAGACTTCTGCCGCAATCAGGAAGTCCACATCGAGTCCCCAATCGTTGATCATGAGTCCCCAGCCACCACCCCAGTATTCGGAGCTTCGGTTTAATAGTGGGCCCGATCCGTCATCTGAGAGAATTGCCATCACGTTACCGGCTGCCTGGTTGACGGTGGTGTATCCAATGTGAAAGTCTTGACCTGCAGTGAATAATAAACCGAGCGGTGTGAGATTCACTTCCGTTTCACCCGGAAATATTGCTATGTTATCGTAGGGGATGTTGACCCTGCCCAGTTCTGTGCCAGGGAAACCGAAACCATCATCATCCCAGACGATGACATCAATCCCCTCACCGGTAATATTCACAGATCCGGCCTGATACATGGTGAGATAGGCCTTTGTTAAATGCCCGTTATGCTGCATGGTAAACCGCTCATTGAAGTAGTCATCACCATAAGCATCAGGGATAGTCCAATAATATGTTGGAACGAAATTGCCATACTGCAACCTTTCACATATTATTCCTGCATTCGCATTCATTGCCAGAAGCCCTGCACATGTCAGTAGCCCCGCCACAGCCAATCCGTACACAAAATATTTTTCATTCATTTTTTTCGCCTTCCTGAATATATAATGTAATTATAATTTATAAATATATCATCTGTAATGATGGTTTTGAATGTATTGCAATTACACAAAGAGTCATACTAAATCATACATGACCGCAGGAGATAAATCATTGTACTGAAAAAATAAATGGATTTATATAGAGTAGTTTTTTCCACAACTGTGAACGGTGTGACTGTCATATCCATTTCAATTTTCGGCGGATTCTTTGAGTTCATAGAACAGGAGAAGGCACTCCTGATGGATATTTTCTGGGCAATTGTTGCGCTGATGATCGTGTTTGCCGTTTTCATAATCGTATATAAACCGGTGAAACGGACTCTGGTGAAAAAGGCAAAAACAAAACGCCAGCTTTCCAATGTGCTGATGTTTCTTAAAATCATAAAATACACCTTTGTCTTCATCGTGGTGGTGGCCACCATATCAATATGGTTTGGCTCATGGGCGCAGCTTCCCCTCATCGTGGGATTTCTCTCTGTTGCCGTGGGACTCGCCCTCCAGAAACCCATTGTTTCCATACTGGCATGGGCGGTGATGGTGACCCGGCGACCTTTCACCATCGGCGACAGAATCATTGTCGATGGGATAAAAGGAGATGTGAAGGATATTACCCTCACGCACACATACCTTGATGAAGTGGGGGGAACCATCGATGGTGAAGAAAGTTCTGGACGAGAAATTGTCATTCCAAACTCCTTTCTGTTTGAAAAGGATATCGTAAATTACACGGCAAGGGATGAATATATCCTTGATGAAATCAAAACCTCCATCACCTATGAGAGCAATTTAAAGAAAGCGGAGCAACTCATCCTCCGTGCAACATCAAAGGTGATGGAGCCTCTGTGGGAGACATTCCCGAAGAGGATTTCACGAGAACCGCACATACGCCTCCGCTTTCAGGATTCCGGAGTGGAGGTGGTGGTGCGGTACTTCACCCTGGCCACAAAGAGAAACGAGATCGCCACCGCCATCACACGGGAAATATTCAGCAGGGTGCGCAATGCGAAGGATGTGGAATTTGCCTACCCCCACACGGAGGTTCTTTTGAGAGAGAAATAGATCACCACAACTTTCCCTGGCGCAGGTCGTTTTCGATATTTTTTACCGTCTTCCAGCTTTTCCGTATATAGGGCGGAAGGTCACCAAACCGCTTCATCCATTCCTTTATGAATCGTATTGTTTTTTCGTCACTGGGATAACCGCTGCCGAGCGGCATGCCCAGTTTTTTCTCGAGTGTTCTGGCAATGTCTGCAATGCGCCGGTCCCGCTCAACTTTGGCAATGATGGATGCTGCCGACACGATGGCATAGGTACTGTCTGCGCCGTGTTTGCATATGATGGTACATTCATATTCCATGTGCTTCTGGACCTCGCTCTTAAACGCCTCTTCATTGGCACTCGCCGCATCAATGTAATAGACATCGGCCCTCCTTATACTGGCAATGTGGGCAAAGGCGTACGCCTCCAGCTGGTTGATGGTCATGGTTTTCCGGAGTGCATCAATGTCCTGCGCTTCGATGACGGTGGTTTCACAGTAAAAGGATTTCTTTATGAATGCGGCAATCTGTTCCCTTTTTCCGGGGGAGAGTTTTTTTGAATCCCGCACTCCTGCCTCGGTCAGCTGCTGCTCGGCCCCCTCTTCAGCCCACACTGCAGCGATGACCATCGGTCCAATGACCGGGCCCCTCCCCGCCTCATCAATGCCACATATCATGGAAGTATCACCTCACCGTATTTGCCGCCTCCTCCCGGCACAATGCGGATGGTGCCGTTTCGGAACGCCTCAATGGCATCAGCCACCGCCGGCGGGGCCGATTTCCTGATGAGCGATATATTGATGTCCAGCAGCACCTCTATCTCACTTCCCAGTCGGGAAAGTTCCTCCCATCGCTTTTTGACGATGCCCGCATGGTACTCAAGGCCGAGCGCCTGACCTATGATTTCTGCAAGGGGGATTAGGTGAACATAGGGAGGTCTCCCCTCGGGATGAACTCCTCTGGGAGAGTCTGCGAGTTCGTCGATCCGGTCCCTCACTCCTTTTTTTATGGTGCCTCCGCAGTAACACCGCCAGTGCATCTGCGCTGCCTTTTCCTTTTCATACTGCCGGTAGCACGAGGAGCATGCGGTTCTGTTGTATTTCCCCTTCGCAGGGGGAAACCCAACATTCAATACGATACGGTTGTGTTCGATTGCCCTGCGAATCTCATCCCAGGTTATTTCCTCCACCTCCAGACGGTTGAACTCCCTCCCGAGGCGGTGGGGCATGTAGGAATGGGCATCAGAATTGGTGAGAAAGGGCAGTGAATGGAGTTCGCTTATCCGGTCGGCATACTCACTGTCCGCGCTCAGGCCGAGCTCAATGAACGATGGTTTTTTCCCGTAGTAGTCCATCAATGAATCAAAATAGGCATACAGCGATGTCCATGGGGTGAATGCGTGCGCCGGACCGAGCAGGGCATGTGTCTCGATGGCCCTTTCCAGTATCTCAGCTCCTGAAAGCGACACCTTCGGCCTTCCCTCCTCACGTATGTTTGGGGAGTGGCGTTCGATACGCTCCCTGAACTCATCCGCAGCGGAAAAATCGGGAAAGAGTAACACATGGTGCACCCGGTTTTTATCCTCCACCTCCACACCAAGCACAAAATGTACGCCGTCAACCACTATGACACCATTCTCCTCGTATTTTTTGATTTCCCTCTGCCATGCAGGATGCAGGCAGTCGCCGGTGGCCACCACCTGAAGACCCTTCATTTTTGCCCCCGCTGCTATGCGGCGCAAGTCGATGGTATCTGATGTCCCTCCGGAAAATGGAGAATGAATGTGAAGGTCAGCATTAATTAGCATAATAAGAAAAATAGTCTGTTATAAAAATGTGGTGAGAGATTATGCTATTGTTATCTTTTTGCCCTTCGTTTTTGGGTGCTTCTTTTTGAATTCCACATCGAGCACGCCATTCTTGTAGGTTGCCCGTGCCGATCCAGTTTCCACTTCCTCCGGTAGCTCTATCTCCTTACGGTATCTCCACCCGTCAGAATTTACGGTGACGATGAGCCGGGTGCCGTTCACCTCAATATCAATGTCCTCCTTTCTTACCTTCGGCAGCTCCGCGGTAATGCTTATGGTATCCCTGTTCTCAATGATATCCACCGGGTGGTCTCCATCACCTGCTGGTGCACCAGATGAGGAATTCATATTCCCGGACTCACTGAATTGCGGCGTTCCATTCTCCCCCAGTGCTTCCCGTATGGTCTGCTCCATGAGATGCTGCATTTTCCGGAATCTCCGCTCAAATTCCTCGAGGATGTCATCCATTCCCCATCCATCTGATGCCATTCACATCACCAGAGAAAATATATTTAATGTTGTATAAATAATTTTTCCGAAGGGAGGCACTTCATGACAAACGCACTGCTTTAAATACCGTGGCACCATTTCTTTAGAGAGATATGCTCCGGATGATGTATGATTATGCGATAATAAAACACCGTTCAGCAATGAATGCGGAGCAGATACGGAAATACCAGCTGCGAAAGGCAAGAAAAATGGTGCGATACGCCGTTGCACATTCACCGTTTTTCAAAAGGTATTATCAGGGACATGATATATATGATGTGTGGAACCTTCCCACCACCAACAAAAAAATGCTGATGGACAATCTCACTGACTGGAACACCGTGGGCCTCACAAAGGAAGAAATATTGGATTTTTGCCTTACCGTGGAACGCACCCGGGACTTTTCCAGGCGGCTGAGAGGTCTTGCCGTGGGCATGTCCTCCGGCACCAGCGGAAACAAGGGAGTGGAAATTGCCACCAGAAGAGAGGAAAATTTGCTGAGAGCATACATTCTCGCGAAATTCCCGAGGCCAGCGGGAAAGATAAACATGGCATTCATTCTGAGAGTGTCATCCCCTGCATTCAACATCGATACATTCGGGCACAGACTCACCTACATAAGTCAGCTGAGTCCCATGGATGAGATGCGGAAAAAGCTCGAAACGCTGCAACCCAATGTGGTTGCCGCGCCCCCCTCCATGCTGAAAATTTTGGCAGGAGAACATGCATGCGGAAGGCTTTCCATACGCCCGGAGATGCTGATATCCTACGCAGAGGTGCTATCGCCTGATGTGAAGGAATACCTTGCAAATTCATTCAACTGCCGCGTCTACGAGATTTACAAGGCCACAGAAGCCGGAATTGCCATGAGCTGCAAACACGGAAGCCTTCACATTGCCGAGGATCTGGTGGTGGTGGAACTATTCGACAGGGACGGAGGTGCGGTCCCCGCAGGTGAGCCGTGCCATAAAATGCTCGTCACAAATCTTGTCAAGCGAGCGCTTCCCATTATCCGGTACGAACTTAACGATGTGATAACCATACGCAGAGAACCGTGCGAATGCGGCTCTTCTTTCAGGGTGATCGAGAGCATACAGGGAAGGGCCGATGATGTGTTCTGGGCACCAAAACTCGATGGCAGCGGATATCAGTTCATATTTCCTGATTACATTAGAAGAGGCATCATCACCTGCTCGGATGACATCCGTGAATATCAGGCTATCCAGAAGGACTCTCTTCATGTGATGGTAAAACTGGATATCCCGGATGATGCCGATTTTGAGCGCATTTCCAGCTGCGTTGTGGGCAGCATCCAGAGGGTGTTTGCCGACTATGGGTGCACAAAACCTGATGTTGACGTGGTGCGTGGAGTACCGGAATATGCGGGAGGAAAACTCATCAGGGTCAGAAGGCGTTTTAAAATGGAGGGAGAATCATGAAGAGATACACATCGCTTGATATGCTGAGGGGCGTGGGAATTCTTGGAGTGATATACCTGCACTCCATTGTGTTTTATTTCGGCAATTTCATGAACATCGATTTTGACCATCCCCCTCTCATTGTGACAGTTGTTGCTGTCATGGTACTCATGGGAGGAATCTTCGGTGTTATCTCCGGGGCAGCCAACACCATAATGGCTCACCTCCGGTTCAAAGGGCTGATGAGGGGGAAACCGTTCCGCCACATCATGTCAGCGGGCATCTTTCTTCTGATAATGCACTACATATACAACGTGTTTCTGGGACCCCATACACACAATTTCGAAACCGGAGAACACAGCTATTCCATGGTGGCCCTCACGGTCCGGAACGGGGCGCTCACATTCCCCCACATGGATAAACTGTTCGAGGGCTCCGCACTTACCATGCTGGGCTGGAATCTGATTTTTCTCGGGATAATTCTGTATTTTCTGTTCAGAAACGGCGGCATCCACAGAACAAGGCGGAATAAAATAATCCTCGGTGTATGTGGAACCCTGCTGGTGCCACTCTCCATTGTGAGGGTGCATCTTTTTCCGATGGTGGAATCGTCACTTTCCCACGGAAATTACGCGCTCTCAACTGTATTGAGCTATTTTGTGGCCAAACCGTATCCCCTGCTCCCCTATCTCGCCTTCGGGTTGTTCGGTGCACTCCTCGCACTCACACTTCTCGAATCACGGGAAAAAATGAAACGCATGGCATGGTTTGGAGCGATATGGCTCATTATGGGCATTGCAGGCATTTTTATTGTTCCCCAGAATATCAAGGGGGTTGATATGTTCTGGTTCGTGAAAGTTCTCCTGGAACTCGGCATATTCATCCTCATGATTGTTGCCTTTTCCATGCTCTTTGATACAGAAAAAAGAGAGAAGAGTCTTCCATGGCTAAGAAGATTCGGGAGAGTGTCATTCACCATATACATTCTTCAGACACCCCTCTCGGAGATATTCGCAAAGGGACTGGACATCACAATACCCGGATGGAACATGACCATCCCTGCAATGCTGGTATTTGGCGTATGTAATGTCATACTCTGGGCGGGTATCATTGCACTGTGGTCACGATATCATTTCAGGTACTCGCTCGAATGGCTCTGGGTCCGTATACTCAAACCATCCACCAAAATGGATAACATCCCGTAACCATCGCAATGTAAAAGAATCTACACAACATGTGCGATAGTTTCTCCCGCTTTTATTTTCTGCCCTTCCCTTACCACTATCTGGCAGGAACGGGGCAGGACGAGTTCCACCCTTGAACCGAACCTGATTATTCCGATTTTATCCCCCTTCCCCGGTGAGTCCCCCTCCCTCACATACGGTACAATTCTCCTTGCAATCATTCCTGCAATCTGCACCACCTTTATTTTTCCAATTTCGCTCTCAATCTCCGTTTCCAGCCGCTCATTGTTGCCAACATTCCCATATGCAGGGGCATGCCCACCTTCATAATGCTTCATTTTCACTATTCTTCCCTCATAGGGCATGAGGTTGACATGCATGTCCATGAGGCTCATGAATATGGCGAGGGTATTGTGCTCGACATACAGTACCCTTCCATCGGCCGGAGAAATGACGCCCTCGCCAACCGTACGAGGCATATCTCTGAAGAAAAACAGGAAAAAGAGCTGAACTATAAGGAAAATCACTGCGCCGAAAACGAAAAAATAACGGAGGAATGAGAGGATGCACAGTATGAGAAAAAAGGGAAGAGGAGAAAGCGCGACGGGAATACATTTCTTTGCTATCATAGCATCCTCTTTACCATCCGCTCAATGGGCCCGCCTCTTTTCGGGAGTTTGAAAAGAGCCATTATGGTATCGTACAGCTCCGGCAGGAGTTCGAACACAAAAAAGGCGATGGCAATCAGGGCCAGCAATGAACCCGCCTTCCCGATGACATTATGCATCATGTAAAAACTCAAATTGAGTTCTTCAACCCCGTACACAATTCCCACGTTCCTTACCAGATTGAGTATGTAAATGGTGGGTACGGTAATGAGAAACGCCTTCAGCCTCCTTTTCACATCTGCATTCAGCGCCACAAAAACGCCAATGAATACTGCCATGGACTGAAGGCCGGTACATGCGAGGATAATCTGCACACTTTCATGCCCGTTAAAGATTATGGGGGCATATGTCTGGATGCCATGGTACACGCCTCCCACCTCCGCAGAATATCCCAGGGCGTTCAGGAGCGCCACCGTCTGCGACGCCACCGTATGTATGAGCCATCCGGACGCCACATCTATTTTCTGAAACAAAAAATAAATCATGCCTGAAAAAAATGTTGCCCCTGCCAGAAACTGCAGGCTCCGTATGGTCTCTCCTCTTTTATGAGACAGATATTCATGGTAGGCGATATATGAAAGAAAGTACACGCCCACAATGCAAAAGACGGCATTGACAATGTCGCCGTCTTCCTTGTAATACAGAAACTCTGGCTGGGTGGCCCAGTAAAGTGCAAATATGAACCACCCGAGAAACAGTATGAAATGCTTCTTTACGCTTTTGTGGAAATAGCCGACCCCCAGTATGATCAATCCCAGAAAAAGAATCGGGGTGGTCATCGCATTGAACGTATCCACACTCTGGTTTATTATGGTGAAATGGGTGATGAGCATGGCCAGCGTGGGTACCCCGAAGAAAAAGAGGGCCTGTTTCATGGTTCACCGCTGAGCTCCTCTATTTTCATCTCTGCTTCCTCAATTTTTTCCCTGCAGATTTTCAGAAGTTTCATCCCTTCCTCAAATTTGTGTATAGTATCATCAAGGGCAAGTTCGCCTTTCTCAAGTTCGTCAACAACCCGCTCCAGATTTTCCAGCGCCTCCTCAAAGGTCATGTCCTTTTCTTCTCCTCTATTGTGCATATGGTTTCACCATCCTTTATCACCACTTTTATCCGTTCTCCTATCTCTGCATTGTCAATGCTGCTAAATAATTTATTGTCTTTCACCCTGAAACACATGCTGTATCCACGCTCAAGCACACGATGGGGATCCATGGCCCTGAGGCACCCTTCCATGACGTCGAGTCTCTTTTTACCTCCTTCAATCTGTTCGAGGGCAACCCTCCTGAACTTTCCTGAAGTTTCTTCAAAGCGGAACATCGCCCCACGGAGCAGTTCATAGGGATACTTCAGTGCCTTTCTCCCCTTCACCCTTTTCAGCAGTTCTTTACGGGAAAAAACTGTTTCATTGACCCTCTTTTTCATTCTCTGTGCATTGTGCGCCACCCATCTTTTCACCTCTGAAATATCAGGTACTGCCATTTCAGCCGCTGCCGAGGGTGTAGGCGCCCGTGCGTCGGCTACGAAGTCGGCTATGGTGGTATCTGTTTCATGACCCACTGCAGAAATAACGGGCTTTTCAGAGGTAAAAATGGCCCGTGCAACCACCTCCTCATTGAAGGGTTGCAGATCTTCCCATCGCCCGCCTCCCCTGCCGAGTATGATGACATCGATGTCTCCCCTTCTGCTGAGTGCCTCGATGGCATGTGCGATATCCTGTGCAGCACTCTCCCCCTGCACCCGTACCGGTGCGATGACGAGTTTCACCGGAAATCGTCTGGATATCACCTTTTTTATGTCCTGCAATGCGGCTCCAGATGGAGAGGTGATAACTCCTATGGTGGATGGCATTCTTGGAAGGGATTTTTTCCATTTTGCATCAAACAGCCCCTCCCGCTGGAGTTTTTCTTTTGTTTTAAGAAAGGCAATGAAAAGCTCGCCCACACCTCCCACTTTCATATCTCTCACAGAAAGCTGGTAATGCCCTCTTTTTTCATACACCCGCACATCCCCCTTTACCAGCACCTTCATGCCGTTTTTCGGTACAAAGGGAATGCTGGGACGAAACATGACGCATCTGAGCAGAGCGTGCTCGTCCTTGAGATCAAAATAATAATGACGCACCGCCTTCCTGAAGTTGGACAGTTCCCCCTCGACCCATATGCCCGCAAGTTCCTCTGCTTCGAGAAGACCTTTTATGTGCTCGCTGAGCTCCTTTACGGTGAGAATTTTCTTTTTCAGCATTCTCCCTTTTTCACGAAAGGCCCTTTGATAATCTCTGCCTCTATGTCTCTCCTTCCCTTTATCACCACCCTATTGCCCGCATCCCTGTATTTTGTGCCCATGTAAGCAAGGGCTATACCCTTTTTGAGGCAGGGAGAAAAATTTCCGGAGGAGACAACCCCTATCTGCTCTCCGTCCTTGAAAACGCTATCCCCGTGTCTGGGGATTCCATCACCGGTGCATTTCAGAAAGGTTATTTTTTCATACTCCTCCTTTTTCTTGAACTCCATCAGCGCCTCCTTCCCTATGAAATCATGTTCCCAGTCAATGGTCCATTCAAGATTTGCCTCAATGGGATTCCTTCCCCCCTCAAACTCGTTTCCCGCGAGCATGAAACCCTTCTCAATGCGCAGAGTATCCCTTGCTCCAAGGCCCACAGGAAGTGCGCCGTACTTTTTCCCCCGCTCCAGTAGTTCCCTGAACACGCCAACCGCTTCCTCTGCGGGATGGATGTACATCTCGTATCCCTTTTCTCCTGTGTAACCGCTCCTTGAGACAATGCACCTGCCATTGAAAGGGAGGGTGAATCTCTTTCCTGCCTCCTCACATCCAAAAAATTTGAGGGACGAGAAATCGAAATCAATCACCTCTTTCATGAGTTCTTCCGAATGAGGGCCCTGCACGGCAAGTATGGAATACTCATTGGTGACATCCTCCACATCCACATTGCCCTCTATGTGTTCCTCCATCCATGAAGCAATGCTCTCGTGCATACCGGAATTGGGAATGACGAGATATTCATTCTCTCCGAGATTGAAAAAGAGCTCATCGTCCAGTATATGACCCTCCTGGTTCAGAAGGAGGGTATACTGGCCCATTCCTTTCTTTATTTTTTCAGCCCTCTCCACCGTGATTTTACTCAGTAACCTTTCCGCATCTCTTCCCTTTATGATGATGTTTCCCATGTGA
>Ga0164318_10004425_pt1 | contig 13509 bp, 10 predicted proteins | sample GuaBasSedimGuay9_FD_113734 | JGI IMG/M metagenome (GOLD analysis project Ga0164318, IMG submission 113734) | Subseafloor sediment microbial communities from Guaymas Basin, Gulf of California, Mexico - Guay9, Core 4571-4, 0-3 cm | ecosystem: Environmental > Aquatic > Marine > Hydrothermal vents...
GCCAGCTGTAGGTCGAACATCAACATAACTACAATTAAACAGTTTTTTTGCAAGCTCCATTGCTTTTAATTCTACATTATCAAAAAATTTACAGCCTTCATAGTAACGTTTTCCGGGAGTACCTTCCGCATATCTTCCATGAAAATCAGTAATTAGCATTTCACGACAGAAAGGTGACAAAACGTTTTCACTGGCAATCATAGGAAGAGAATTTGCAAACCATTCGTTGTTTAGTCTTGCTTGTTTTCGAACATATTCTACTTCATCATACCAACTCATAAGAAAACCCCAAAAGCGATATCTAAGAACCCCATAAAAAGATAATGGAAAAAACTAGATTTCAATAAGTTCGCGAGAGGATTTCGTAAGGATATCTATTCCATCATTTTTTACCAATATATCGTCTTCTATACGAACTCCACCAAAACCTGGAATATAAACACCAGGTTCAACAGTTAGAACCATGTTTTCCTTTAAAATAATCTTATCATCTGAGTTAAAACCAACGCCGCCATCGTGGACAGAAAGACCTAAAGAGTGGCCAGTAGAGTGGATGAAGTGTCCCCTGAACTCAGAGCTAGCAATAAAAGCATCAACCTCGTCGTGAACTACATGTGCTTCAATACCTGCTTTTATCTTTTCAAAACCAACTTTTTGTGCATCTAAAACAGTCTTATACATCTTTTTTTGTTTTTCATTAGCACTTCCAAAAACAAAAGTGCGGGTAGTGTCTGAATTGTATCTTTTAAAACAAGCACCAAAATCACATAAAACAAAGCCACCTTTGGCTATCCTAGCAGCACCATGACTATAATGCGGCTCAGCAGAATTCTTACCAAACGAAGAAATTGTGTCAAAAGCAGGCTTGTCAGCACCATTCTTTTGAAGCAAATAATTAATTTCTGCAGCAAGTTCGTATTCATGAATCCCATCCCTCATTATCTCTGGGATTTTTTCCATGACAATATCCGCGATTTTAGCGGCCTCACGTATCTTTTTTAACTCATCTTCATCTTTAATAACTCTTGTTTTTACAAAACCAGAGGACGCGTCACTAAAATCTTTATTAGGCAAATTTTTTTGAAGTCTAAGATAATCTAAAAAAAGAATGCTGCCAAAGTTAAGACCAATCTTCTTAGAAGAGCCCAAAGATTGTTTTAACAATTCATAAAAATCATTGCTTTTTTTATAAACCATAACATTGGCATTAGCCTTTTTTGCACTTTCCGATTCAAGTTCAGAGACCAATAGATCAATTCGCCCATCAGGGAACAAAACAGCAGAACTTCCTTCAAAAAGACCTTGCTCCAAACCTGTAACATAAAAAAAGTTTGTATCAACAAATGGTTCAGAAGAATTCTTTATAATAATTGCATCTATATGCTTTTGTAGATTATTGAAAATCTTTTTGACTCTTTTTTCCAAATTAAATCACCAACTCCCAAGTTGAGAGCAAACAAATTAAAGAAAAATAATTGTATATTTTTATATATTTGGAACGAAAGGCTTATTTGTATTGTTTTATTAGACCTTGCAGTTCAGATAAATCGCTTTTGATTGTCTCAACTTGTTTCATTTTTTCTTGTTCGAAATTTTTTAGAATTGTTGGTAATGGTTTAGTAAGCTTATAGATATGAACAGGTCTTCCTTTTCCTTTCTTTTTGAGGTCGCGTTTTTTGACCCATCCGCGTCTTCGCATCTCTTGCATAGCAACGCTTACTTCTGGTTGTCGAAGGTCTGCACCCTGCTCAACCTCTGATGATTTACACTCCTCCACTTGTGATAAAAACATCAAGGTTTTGGCAAGGTTTCTAGGCATGCCTAACTCGGTAAATAAAGATACCGCCTTGTCGTCTTTCTCATCCAAAACAAATGCCCTTTTATGCTTCATATTCTCCTCACCATCGTTAATCATAAGAGAGTATTTATATTTTTCTTATTTTTTAGATACCAGATAGGATTTTATTTATTAAAATTTTGAATTTTAATTTTACTTTTTACTTAACATTTCTTCTCAAAGTCATCAAGGAAAGCACAGAAAATACTCCACAATGATGTTAATATTTTTGAGTGTTTAAAAATCTCATCTCTCTTTCTTTGCTTTTGCCAACATCTTCAAATAATTTTCTGTGTCTTCTTTTACCCAATCAGACACTTTATATTTCTGTATAACCCCTCCTGAACTTTTTGTCACTACTTCTTTAATCCCGGCATTAATTATAGCTCTTTTGCATCTATCACATGGTTTACCTTCAGTTAGCGAGCCGCCATTAAACTTTTGCCCATAAAGATAAAGAATTCCATCTAGAACGCTTGTTCCATGTCTAGCAGCATTTATTAGAGAGTTTTCTTCGGCATGAACTCCAGGGCAATAATCATAGCCAGTGTATGAAGGAATGTCGAGTTCATCTTTTACACATCCAACGTCCATACAATTTACTACCCCTCTAGCTGGACCGTTATACCCTGTACTTACCACGGCATCATTCTTCACAATAATAGCACCAAATTGTCTTCGTATGCATGGGGATCTCATACATACTGCCTTTGCTATATTTATGTAATATTCATCTTTACTTAGTCTCGACCATTTTTTTGACATTTTTGCCTTCCCACCATCTTAATAAGAATCTTATCTAAATATCAACTAAATGAGCAGGAGGTTTAATAAAATTATGATTTTGAAAAATGAATCGTTACTATTAAAAATATAAAAAACATTCATATTTTAATTTTTGGCTGTTCGAGGGGAAATATATGACAAACAAATTTGGTATTTATCAATCTAGTTCTAGAAGCTGCATATTCTATAAAGAAGATGAAGATGGACATCAATCAACTTTTAACATTTTTAAAACTCCTACTGCAGACATGAAAGAGAAAATCATTGCATTTATTGATAATGAAAATATGAATAAAGAGGACTGGGTGAAAGAAGAAGTAACAGATATCAAAGATATTCTCGATGCGTTTAGTGGATGGGCAGCTGATGCGCCAATTGTTTTTGAACTTGAAGCCCATAAAAGTTTAAGCTCTGTATTAAAAAAGGAAGAATAAAACTTATTTTTTAATATTTTAATAATTTGTTGCAATTAACTGTTGATATAGGAATATTTAAAATAAATAATTATATACAACAAATATTATTACATTTTTAGGGAGGCGAGCATATGAAAAAGAAAGTAGTTGGTATTTTGATTTGTAGTTTGTTTGTTATTGGCGCTTTTAGTTCTATATCATTCAGCCAAAGCATAAAAAACAAAGAACAAACGAGCAATACTTATAATTCTCGTTTAGATGATTATGAAATACAGATTTCCGGTGGTAAAACATTTAGAACAATTGATGCTGAAATTATATTCATGGGTAAATGTCCATCAGCCCTAAGCTTACTTCAGCCAACTGTTGAAATTACTAGTCCAGATGATGGAGAAGAGGTTACCGATCAATACATTACCGTTGAGGGTTATGCTTACGATGAAAGTGGTTTGGATTCTTGGGAATGGTTTTGGGAATGGACAGATGGCTCAAAATCTGGAACAAAAGATATAGATCCTCCAGCAGAATATGTAGATTTTCAAGTTGATATTGGTCCATTAGCGCCAGGTAAAAATACAATTACAGTTACTTTTTATAATGTTATGGGTGAGGATTCTTCAGATTCGGTTACCATCCAGTATGTTACTGAAGATAATGATCCGCCAGAAGTCACTATTACTTATCCAGAGGAAGGAATGACATTTAGTTATGCAGATATAACAGTTTTAGGTTATGGATCAGACAATGTAGGCATCACGGCAATAGGTGGCAAACAAGAGTGGGACAGTGGGAGTTTTGATACCGATGTTCAGAAAATTGATCCACCAATGAAGTATATAAATTTCAAGTGGAATGTGACTCTACACAAAGGTTGGAACAAATTAACAGTTTATATGTATGATGCGGCAACAAACAAAGGGCATGATACTGTATTACTTACAGAAGTAGACTGCGAAAAAAATAAACCAAAAATTACTGATAATTCTACTAAAACTAAATTCTATGGATTATTTGTTGGCTGTGACTATAAAGGTACTGATCATCCACTGGGCGGTGCTGAAAATGCAGCAAAGGCTATGTACGAAAAATTAAAAGGAAAACCAGGCTGGAATAAATCCAGAATGGTAAAACTTATAGGTAACGATGCAACTCGGGCAAACATTAAATCTTATCTTAAAAAATTTAAAGGTGAAGGCAAAGATGAAGGAAATCCTCTTGCCCCTAAACCTGGTGATGAGTTTTTATTTTTCTTCAGCGGTCATGGCAACAACAAAACCGATGACTTAGATGGAGATGAATCAGATGGATATGATGAATCAATATTGACAAATGACAATAAAGATATAACTGATGATGATCTCAATGGTTGGATATCAGGGTTTCCAAAATGTGTAACAATTACTGTAAAAATAGATGCTTGCCACTCTGGTGGATTTAAAGATGGAACAGGTGATGTACAAAAAGCTGAAAATGCTGACTGGGACCCCTATGGAGAAAATAAAATCAATATTGAGACATCATGTGGAGCAGATGAAGAAGTATATGAGGATCCATATCTCTGGGAAGATAAAAATCATGATGGGATTGCAACACCTGATGAATATGTTAGAAAATTAAGTGTACCTTCTTCTTGTGATACAAATCATAATGGACAGAAAGATCCTGGTGAAACTTGGAAGTGGTGGAATGATAGAAATGGGAATAAAAAGGTAGATAACGGCGAACTTCTTCCCTGGGATTCTAACAATGTTTCTTTTATGACCCCTTTTGTTAAAGGACAACTTGAAGCTTTAGAAAAAAAAGATAGTCATTTTCTTCCAAATGATGAGTATCTAAAAGGGGATAAAAACAATGACGGGATTGTGACCACAAGAGAATGGTATGAATATGCGATAAAATGTATTTATGAAGAATTCGAAGGAGATAATGATGGAGATGGACTTGTTGATGAAGATGGTGGAGAATATGATAAATCTACCGGGTTTAACGTGAAAATTTATGTTGACAATGATAAAGACGGTTTTATCAACGAAGATCCGAGTCCACCGAGTTCCGCATTTTGGCCTAATGAAAAGCCTAATAAGCCTAACAGACCAGAAGGTGTTACCAATGGCAAGATCAATGAAATTTATAGCTATAGCAGTGAAACAGAAGACTTTGATTCAGATGATGTTTTTTATCTATTTGATTGGGGCGATGGAACAAACTCTGGTTGGATTGGCCCATATGGTTCCGGTCAAAAGTGTACAGTTCAACATAGTTGGTCAAAAAAAGGAAATTATCAGATAAAAGTTAAATCAAGAGATAGTTTGTACGCAAATAGTCCATGGTCTGATCCATTAGTAGTGAGTATGCCAAGAAACCGAGCAATAAATACACCAGTCATAAACTTCTTAGAGCGTTATCCAATACTATATCAATTTTTCCAGCGAGTTCTACAACTCTAAAAGAACAAAATCAATCCTTTATTTTTTCAATCTAATATTTATTTCCTGAAAATCTTTTGGTACAAAGGATTTTTTAAAAATTTTATTAGCTTCATCTTCCAAATCTTTGCCATTATTGTATCGAGGGCTGATATGTGTTAGATACAGTTCACCGACATTTGCTTCTTTAGCTATTTCTGCCGCCTGACGTGCCGTCGTGTGTCCATACTCAAATGAAACATCTTCTAGACTTGAGTCAAAGGTAGCTTCATGTATTAGAACATCTGCATCTTTTGCAAAATCAATCATTTTAGACAAGGGTATTGTATCCCCTGAAATGACGATTTTTCTTCCTTTTCTGGAAGGTCCTAACACCATATCCGGAGTGATTTTTCTACCATCCTCTAATGTTATAGTTTCACCATGCTGTAGTTTACTAAATAGTGGTCCTTCTGGAATTCCCAACTTCAAGGCTTTTGGTTTATTGAATTTTCCTGGTCTCTTTTTTTCCTCAAGAGCATAAGCTAGTGCAGGAACGCCATGTTTTACCCGGATAACATTTATTTTATATTCTTCAAAATCTAGAATATCATTTTCATCTATTTCATGAGAGATTATTTCATAATTCGGCTTAAAGTAACCTAAAGAAAGTAGCTGATCTAGAAGTTTGTTCATCCCTTTAGGCCCGTAAATATCTAGAGGAATATCTCTATCATTTAACTGCATTGTTTGAATGAGGCCGGGCAAGCCTAAAAAGTGATCTCCATGGAAATGCGTGATAAAAACTTTTGATATCTGCATATAACTAAGCTTTGATTTTTGGAATTGACGTTGTGTTCCCTCACCACAGTCAAATAAAATTATTTCACTACCCCTTTTTACAGCTACTGCAGAAACGTTGCGTTTGATAGATGGCCAACTACCACCAGTTCCAAGGAATATTATATTCATCTGAGTCATTCTATGTGGAGAATATATGATATTGTAAAAGTCTTGTGGTTATTTCTTATATACAGCAAAATAGCGTGTCAAGCTTCTGTGTGCTTTAATCTCATACACATTTAAAAGAGAAAAATATCCTTCACCCACAGAAATCATCTCAGAATTTGATAGCCCTACTACAGCCCTACCATTTTTTTTCAAAACTTCTGAGATACTCTTAAAAGCACGATCATAGAGTTTATCCATCTCTTCACCTTTGGTGGTTGTAGCTTTACCATAAGGAAAATCTGTTACAATGGCATCTACGCTATCAATGAATTTACCTATCTCGCCGATATCAGAGCAATGCAACTTATAGTTCTTAATCTTATAATGTTCCAATGTTTCTTTGCAACCATCAATCATCTTATTTTCAATATCACTACCTATAAGTTTAGCACCTATCAATCCACCTTCCAATAAAATCCCACCAGTACCACAGAAAGGATCTAACAGAATTTTACCTTTTTTCACAAGAGATAGATTCACCAATATCCGTGCTAGTTTTGGATCCAAAGAAATAGGGGAAAAAAAGGGTCGATATTGTACTTTTCGATCATCAAAAAGACTTCTGCCCGTCTCAAACAATTTAATTCCAACATAAATTCTAGAATCTGTGATTAAAGCCCTTAGTTCAATATCTGGGTTTTCAAGATTTACATCTCGATTTTTAGTATAAACATCTGCTAATGCTTCGACAACACTTTTCGAATCAATGTTTATCGATCTATTCTTGTATTTAACTGCTATTGAACCTCTTTTCACAATTTTGTTTTTTAAAGCATTTTTTCTGATTTTCTCAGGGATGGATTCACAAGAAAACAAAAAAGCATCTACAAAAAATACAGATGATAGTCTATCTGAAACTGTCTTAATTTTTTTAATGCCAGAATTTGATTCGATTATAATTGCATTGTCATCTGAGTGAATTGGTTTATAATCTATTGCCTCTGCTTTCAAACAAGATAAAACTTCGACGTTAGGGAGTGATTCGTGATCTTTTGAAAGCTCAAATAAATATTTCATGGATGTATTAGTCTTTGTCATCTTCTTTCTTTTTACCTTTTTTCTTCATTTTTTCATCTAGTTTATCTCTGAGATCTTCAACTCCCTCAAACCATTTGTCCTTGCCCTCTTCATCTATTTCGCCAGTCAATCTGTTAATTTCATATTTTACCTCGTCTGTACCTTGAAACCAATCTGTTGTCTTCTTTTTTTCATGATCGTCTCTTTTATCCTTGTTTGTTTTAATGGGAATTACTTCTTTTACTTTATGTGGTTGTATAATTCTAATCTCCTCAATCTTATCGTTATCTCTTCCCCTGATTTTAACCATACTTTCAGGTTCGCCATATCTATTGATCTTTTCTCTCGAAGATTGTGTTTTTTCTAAACCATACTTTTGTATTGTTTTTTCTTTTGAAATTTCTTTAGCCCTAGAATAAATAGATTTTTTTTGTCTAAGATTAACAAAGATAATTGCAATTATTAGAAATATTAGAGCCAAAAAAACTATGAAATATTTATTGTTGATTATTTGTTCGATTAAATCAGGCACTGGATTGATTTGCATTTCTAATGTCGAGGTAATATATCCAGATTTACTGGCAATTATTGTAATTCTCTCTTTATTTCTTGGAGCAGTCAGATATGCTCTGCCATCTGATCCAGTTGTGTAGTTATATTCATCACCAATAACATTTTGTATTGCAACACTTACTCCTTCAACTTCAATACCATCCGAAGAATTTTCTGTAATTTTCACAGAAAATCTTTGGCCAGCATCTAAAACATACCCATTATCTGGGGTTATTACCAATCTTGGCATATCTTCAGTTGGTTGATCGTCCTGAGCCAGAACGGTAGGTAAATTTGAGAATATGTTGGAAGATAGCAAAAACACGAATAAAATTGAAATACAGATACAGCCAATTCTAAGTTTTAGACGCATTTTTCCTCTTTAACCACCTTTATTTTTCAGAGTGCCTGTTTTCTATAGATGTTTTAGGATATATTAATGTTTTTTTAAATAAATATAGCCAATCCATCAAAAAACCCTTAATTCTAGCAAAAAATATATTTTAATAACAAAACATTTATAAAATATAAAATATATTATTAAGTATAATGCGCATAGATATTTATCTAAAAAGGACAACTATTGTAAACAAAGACTTAAATATTAACAGCAACAACTTAAGACATGTAGGTGGGAAAACAGTATGACCCAAAATAAAATACTTAAGACAAATCTAATAATATTCATATTCTTAGTTAGCTTATTTTCAACATGTTTAACTGGTTCATATCCTGTTAAAGCAGGTGATGGCCTACTAGATGATAGCATAGGCGATGATATATCCGAAACACTTAACCTGTACAAACAGCTGATTATTAATGAATATAAAAACATATATGGGGAAGATCTGGTCCCAAACCCTTTTAAGTACATAGGTGTCTGGGATTACTCTGGAAACGAAACATATCTGGATGGGGATATAACATTAGAGCTTTATTTTTCTTCAACTTTACTTACTCAATTGCCTGTCGAAAGGTTTGAAGATTCTGTAAATGTAAGTGTATTCTATCTAGATGATCTTGGAAAAGTTCAAGAGATAAAAAATGCTACAAAAAAAGTAACATTGACCCCAGATATAGCAGGCGGAAGAATTCAAAAAATTACAATAAAACTAGAGAATGTAAACTATAGTTTTACTGGATACGACACATTATTTTTTGTGCTTGAAATAGATCAAAGTGAGAAAATTATCAATAATTATGTAGCAAAACAATATGAAAACAAAATAAAACCCCTTACACAAAAAATTGCTGATGCTTTAAACAATAGTAAAAATGAAACGATTAGTGAAGTTGGCGTAACCATCAAAGAAATATTAGACATATTGGATCAAGTTAACATTAACGGAGACGATGTAGGGGAACTAGCAAATGTTTTGAGATCGTCAGCATTTTATTATGGATCAGATTCATATAAATCAAAAATTAAATTTTCTACTTCAGATAACGAAGATCATAACTTATATTTCTATAATACATTTAGCGATTTCGACCCAAGTTTTAAAGTCATCAACGAAACAGAACCTGTAAGTGACAGAGATTACAGCTACCCACCAATTGTAAATCCTGCAGATCTAACATCTACAGAAGACGGAGAATGGCTAGATTGGTTGTTATTATGGATCGTATATAATACAGAAGGAGCAACTAATGAAATCAATGAAAACAAGATTGTATATTATTTACATGATGAAGGCAAGATGGACGCATCAAAACCGAGTGAGAGTAATTCAGCAATTAGAAAAAAATTATCAGACTCAGCTTTAAAATGGACTGGAGATAAGATTAATAGAAATAAAATAATTAAAAATATTACAGTTAATTTATATGTACAATATTCTAAGTTATTAACACTTAGAAAACCTACAGTCAAGGTTTCAATTTATGACAATGATAAAGAGATTGCCAGTGATGAAATAAAAATAGATAGAGCAATACTTATTGAAATGCTCAAAAGAGGTCCTAATTCGCCAACAACATTTTATTTCAATTTAAATCATGAAATTTTCTATGACCACTCCCTAAGATTGGAAGTATCTGGAAATAAACCATTATTGATTTTAAAACCACTTAATTTGTTATATGATTCTGAAAAATATCCTTCATCCATGACCATTTATTATAATGAAACAGACAATATCAAAGTAGATGGAGTTACAGATAAGCTAGTGTATGCTGGTGGTAGCGCTGAATATGAGTTAACTATAGCAAGCAAATATAAAGATACTGTTACTCTTGAGGTAGATAAGAATTCTGATAAGTTTGAAGTTTATTATTATCCAAAAACTGTTTCAATTGATGAAAATAGTTCTGCAAAAATTCATGTTTTTGTTAATTCAACTGCTACTGATGACTCAGCTTACGGTGACGAAGCTGAAGTATACTTCAATGCAAGTGGCAATACAGGTTTTACCAGTAAAAAATCAAATATCAAAGTATCTGAAGACGCTGTCAAACATGGCATAGATGTAATTGTAGATGGGTGTCTAAAAATCAAACATGGCCATAATAAAACTTATACCTTTAAAATTAGAAATAGTAATACAGGGTTTATCAAAGATAGATATTCAATTAATGTTACTTCAGAGCATAACTTCAGTCTGTCATATCTTGGGTATGTAGAAACTGATACTCCTGGCAACTACTTAGACGTTTATAACGAATCTAATGGTGGCCCGGAAGCTGTTGTAAATGTCACTATTTCAGTTCCATGGTACACAGACATTAACTCTGATAAATTAACATTCATTATTAGTTCTGAACATAGTGGATATGAGTATTCTGTAACTGTAAATGTGACTACAGAGATTGAAGGGGCAAATATCTTTGAAAACATTTATCATTTGTTCGAAACAGCTGCTGACGAAATGGGACTTAACGATGCACTTGAAGGCTATGGTACATTATTCTTAATTTTCCTAATACTCTTCCTAATAATATTCTTTTTAATAATAGCGATAGTGCTTGCTAGAAGAAAATTCGTCGAACTAATCTGTTTAGACAGGATAAAAGAAATTTCTCCAGACGAAATAGCTACCTATGAAATGACTTTGCGCAATCCTTGCAAAAGAAATATGACTTATGATATTTTTATTGAAACAAAGGAGGATATGCTAGGTAACAGATGGGAAGTTTCTCTTGACAAGCAGCAAGTATACCTTGACCCAAGAAAATCGGAAATAATAATTTTAACAGTAAAGCCATCTGACTATGTTAAAGCAGATGACTGGGTTGAGGTGAAAGTTGTTACTAAACCATCAGGTATGAACAAAACAGCAGAGGTTACTACAGTCACTACAATAAAAGATCAAAAGATCAATCTAAAAATATCTGGAGTGGTTCATTGGCCGAGATATTTCAAGAAGGGCGACAAAGTAGAAACTTCATTTAAATTAACTAATAGGGGAAATGTTTCTGCTGAAAACGTCACAGTTATTTTATATGTGAATGGAGAAGAAAAGAACAGAGTGGAAAATATTACCATTCCTCGTGGCGGGTTTGCTGATATTGAAATACCTTGGATTGCTGGAAAAGGTAAAAACGAAGTTAATATAGTAGTTAAATAATACCGATTTTACACTATCAGATAGCTTTGCAGTGTTTCTTATGACCGAAGATACTAAAAAAAAGAAAGAAATAGAACAGCTTAAAGATGCTGAAAAAAAATACCAGTCATACATTGAAAAAAGAAATGAACTCAATGACATGGCTAAAGTTTTTCGTGAAGAGCGTGACATGTTAAATGAGGGTAGAAAGAAACTTAAAGAAAGCATGGACAAGGTAAAAAAAGAACGTGATGAACTAGTAAGTAAAATGAGACAACACAAAGAGATGCGTACCAGGCTCCAGGCAGAAGCAAAGAAATTAATCGAAGCAAAACGTAAGAAAAAAGGCGAAGTTTTTAGAAATCTACCATTGCGTGTAGAAGAGCTTAATGCAGATATACAGATGCTTGAATACAGACAAGAAACCGTACCTATGAGTCCACAAGAAGAGAATGAATTAATTGATAAAATACGTCATAAAAAAGAAGAATTTAAACGTACGAAGAAGCAAATGGAAAAGCAGAAACTTGTTGAAGTTGACATTTCAGACAAAGATAAAGCAATAGACGAACTTTTCAAAAAAGCAGATGAAGAGCATAAAATGGTTCAAAAATTCTACAAAGAAAGCCAGAAATTACATGAAAAATACATGAAGATGGTAAATGAATTATCAGTAAAAATTGCGGAGGCAAACAAAAAGCACGATGAATATATACAAATTAGAAATGAAGCGCAAAAAATACATGAAAAAGCTTTTGAAATGAAATCTAAAATTATCGCAATTAAAGGTGAGAGACGTAAAAAATGGAGAGAGGCGAAAGAAGCTATAAAAGAGCAAAATGTTAAAGCACGTAAGGCGGTAATGGATGAAAAGAAACTTGAAGAAATTAGAGACAAATCTGTTGATGCTTTGAAGAAAGGAGAGAAAATCTCTTTAATGTAGTTACATTTATATATTAATCTTACTTAATTTATATTTATGGGAACTTTATCAATAATTATAGCGATTTTAGTCGCAGTTATTTTGATTATCGCAGCAATAATAGCAGTATATACAAGCGGAGATGATAAAGAGTTTGTTTGTGGCATCACTATAGATAAATCAGAAGATAACGTTCAATATGAGCCCAATGTTCCAGACAATGGTCCAAATACCCCAAATAGTGGAAAAGTAAAGCATACTGTTTTTATTGAAGAAGGGACTGCGACATGGTGTGTTAATTGTCCCAATGCTGCAAAAGCCATACAGGAATTATATGAATCTGGAGATTACAACTTTTACTATGTGACTATGATAGATGATAAAAATGATGTAGCTCAAAAGCGTTTGAAAGAAGGTTATAATATCGAAGCATATCCAACACTTTTCATTGATGGGGGTTATAAAGTGATTCCAGGAGAAGACAAATCTGAATTTATTGGAGGCATAAGAGATGCAGAATCAAGAGACGTACCAGACATAGAAGTTTCTGTTAGCGTATCATACGACAATGATACAGATGAGCTAGAAACGAGCGTACTTATAGAAAATCATGAGAATTATACTTATGACGGAACACTTAGAGTATATTTAACTGAGAAAGTTTCAAGATGGGTCAATCGATTTACAACGTATGATGGCGAACTAGTACCACATCATTTCGGGTTTTTAGATTTCGTTATCAACCAAGAGATTGGTATCGGAGGCAACTCAAATGATACTTTCAAAGATAAAAGAAAGTTAAGCGAGTTTTCTGTATCTGATATTGCACCCGATGAAATAGTAGTTTTTGCTGTTGTCTTCAATTCACATTCTGTTGAAAAAGATTCTTATCCACCCACTAAAAGGACGGGGAAATTTGATGCGCATTATGCAGATGCTGCAAGCTCGGCTGAGCTAGTAGAAGGAGGGAATTCGCCACCCATAGTTGGCGTTGATTCACCAGAATTTGAAAGAATCA
>Ga0164318_10004426_pt1 | contig 13507 bp, 14 predicted proteins | sample GuaBasSedimGuay9_FD_113734 | JGI IMG/M metagenome (GOLD analysis project Ga0164318, IMG submission 113734) | Subseafloor sediment microbial communities from Guaymas Basin, Gulf of California, Mexico - Guay9, Core 4571-4, 0-3 cm | ecosystem: Environmental > Aquatic > Marine > Hydrothermal vents...
TAATGTTGCGGCCTTTGGTGAATATATACTCAAACGCAATTGGTTTGTAATTTTATGACATTCCCCTCACACTGCATCTTGAAACGTTCTTCATTCGCAAATCCTCAACGCAGCAAGCTGCGCCTGCGGTTTGTCTTAAGTCAGAACGTTCCAATTTAGGGCACAGGGAAACGCCTAAATTTTACAAACTAATTGCGTTTGAGTATAATTATCATTTTGCTTTTAATTAAATTTTGTGTTACAATAAAATTGTCATTTGGGAAAGAGAGGTCTTTTCAGGTTATTTCGAATAGGAAATTTCCTGTTGGCATTTATAATGAGTGTTGAATTTTTAAGCACATAAAATATTCCTCAGTTGATGAATGAGAGACAGAGATAATCCCGAAGATATTTTCGGGATTTTTTTATTGGAGTTAAGATGAAATTTCATAGTATTAAAGAAATTATTAGCGATTTACAAAAAGGCAGAATGGTTATTATTGTTGATGATGCTAATCGTGAGAATGAAGGCGATTTGCTTATGCCTGCTGGATCTGTAACGCCTGAACAGATAAATTTTATGGCTAAATTCGGCAGGGGGTTGATTTGTGTCGCTATGGAGGCTGAAAGGCTGGATAAACTGAAACTTGCCCCAATGGTAGACAAAAATGATTCTCATTTGGAAACCGCGTTTACAGTATCAATAGATGCAAAGGAAGGTATTAGCACAGGTATTTCAGCTTATGACAGGGCAAGGACAATTAAAGTTTTAATTAATCAGCAGACAACGCATTATGATTTGGCCAGGCCCGGGCATATTTTCCCGTTACGCGCTAAAAATGGAGGTGTCTTAGTCAGGGCAGGACATACTGAAGCTTGTGTTGATTTAATGAGGTTCTCTAAACTTTATCCAGCAGGTGTTATTTGTGAAATTATGAATGATGATGGGTCCATGGCCAGAACTGCTGATTTATTTAAGTTTTCTCAGAAGCATAATTTAAAAATTGCGACAATTGCTGATTTAATAAAATTTAGACGGATTAATGAAACTTTGGTAAAGAAGATGGCTGAGACTAATCTGCCGACTGAATATGGAAAGTTTAAGTTGTTTGTTTATAATTCAGATGTTGATTATTTGCCTCATCTTGCGCTTGTGTTGAATAAAATTACAAATCCAAGCCTTGTGCGTGTGCATTCTGAATGCTTAACTGGTGATGTTTTTATGTCAAAACGGTGTGATTGCGGCAGGCAATTGCATAAATCTATGCGGATTATCCAGAAGAATGGACAGGGAGTACTGCTTTATATGCGTCAGGAGGGACGCGGTATAGGCTTAACAAATAAAATAAAAGCATATGCTTTACAAGATCATGGTTTTGATACAGTTGAGGCGAATGAAAAATTAGGTTTTAAACCTGATTTAAGGGATTATGGCATTGGCGCGCAGATATTATCAGATTTAGGAATTCAAAAAATTAGGCTTTTAACTAATAATCCTTATAAAATTATTGGGCTTGAAGGTTATGGCATTGAAATTGTTGAACGTGTGCCAATAGAAATAGCGCCGACAAAAGAGAACAAGGTTTATTTAAAAACTAAGAAAGACAAAATGGGACATATCCTTAAATTGGTTGATTGATTTTAATTTAAAGGGAAACAATAATGGATAAATTTAAATATATTTATGGGCCAGTGCCTTCATGGAGGCTGGGACGATCTTTAGGTATAGATCTTTTATCTTCACAGAGTAAGATTTGTAATTTTGATTGTGTTTATTGCCAGCTTGGCAGGTATAAGCCTTGTGCGTACAAAAGGCAAGTGTATGTGCCTACAGAAGAGATCATCAGGGAATTAAATCTTATTTCATCTAATACACGTATAGATTATATTACTTTTTCTGGTACAGGAGAAGCAACTTTAGCGGGAAATTTAGCACAAACAATACTGGCGGTAAAAGATTTTAGAAAAGAGCCTGTTGCAGTTTTGACAAATGCTGGATTGATTAATTCAGCTGAAATTATTAGTGATTTATGTTTAGCTGATTTTGTGATTGCTAAGCTGGATGCGTGCAGCCAGAATGCAATGGTTGAAATTAATCATCCTGCGGAGCAGGTTAAATTTAGGGATATTTTACATGGATTAAAAAAATTTCGTAGTATCTATAAAGGAAAAATGGCTTTACAGATAATGTTTCTTCCTCAGAATAAAGCTAATGCCGCAAAAATAGCAGAATTGGCAAAAGATATTGAACCTGATGAAATACAGATCAATACTCCATTAAGGCCTTGCGCGTGCAGCCCTTTGTCAGAAACAGAAATTAAAGAAATTAAAAAAATATTTACCGGTTTGAACGTGATTAGTGTGTATGAAAAGCCTGTAACTCCTGTTCAGCCAATTAGCGGTCCAGATACTTTAAAGAGAAGAGGGAAAATATATTAGGGTATACTCAAACGTAATAGGAAGGTGATTAATTTGCAATTCAGGAAGGGAATGTAATGGCAATTTTTAGACATATGCTTAGGGCAAAGATTCATGGAGCAGTAATTACGAAGAAAAGTTTAGAATACAACGGTAGTATTGGCATTGACAGGATATTTTTAGAGCAATCTGGTATTGTTTCTGGAGAGAAAGTTCAGGTGCTTAATTCTAATAATGGTTTAAGGTTTGAAACTTATGTTATTGAACTTGAAGAGAATTCAAAAGATATTGTTTTATATGGCCCGGCAGCTAGATGCGGAGAAGTTGGAGATAAACTTTATATTTTAGCTTACGCGTTAGTCAGTGAGGGAGATATTAATAAAATAGAACAGAAAATTGTTTATCTTAACAATAGTAATGAAATAGTAAAATGAAGACTTATCTAGAATGCATTCCATGTTTTTTTAAACAGGCATTAGAAGCGGCAGTAATGGCGGAAGCGGATCAAAAAACTCAAAAATTAATTTTTGATGAATTATGTTTAGCTGTGCGGGAATTTGATTTAGAAGCTTCTCCTCCTGAGATGGGCAGAGTTATTTATAATTTAGTGCAAATGCATACTCTGGGTGGAGATCCTTTTAAAAAAAGAAAAGAGCAAAGCAATCAGCTTGCCCTGTCAATATACAAGCAATTACAGGAGAAAGTCAGCAAATCTGAAGATAGGCTTTTAACAGCGTTAGAATTAGCAATTGCCGGCAATATTATTGATTATGGCGTAAAAAATTCTCTTAATGTTGAAGAGGAGATAAAAAAAATATTAGAAAAAGAATCTGAGCTTTTAAGACAAAACAAAGAATTTTTTGCTTATGCGCAATTTAAAGCAGCATTATCCGCTACTGATGAAATTTTATATTTAGCAGATAACGCTGGTGAAATAGTTTTTGATAAAATATTGATTGAAGAAATAAAAAAAGATTATCCTAAAATGAAAATTATTTTTGTGGTAAAAGAAAAACCAATCATTAATGACGCTTTGGCAGAGGACGCGAAAATTTGTGGTATTGATCAATTAGCAGAAGTTATTTCCAGCGGAGCGGATACTCCAGGCACAGTCATTAGTCGTTGTTCTCGGGAATTTTTAAAATTGTATTATAACAGTAAACTTATCATCAGTAAGGGACAGGGTAATTTTGAAGCGTTATATGGGAACACAGAACCAATATTTTTTTTATTTATGGCTAAATGCCAGGTAGTGGCTAAGGACATAGGGTGTATGCAAGGTGATTTTATTTTACTTAATAGGTGAGTTTTTATGAAACCATTAGAAATTGTAAAATATCCAGATATTCAGTTAAGGAACAGGTGTAAGGAATTAGTTGAAGTAACTAAAAAGCATTTAAACATTTTTAAACAAATGCTTTTTACAATGCGTAATTTTTCAGGCATTGGACTGGCTGCTCCTCAGGTTGGTGTGTTTGAACGTTTAATAGTGGCTGATATTGGTAAAGGTCAGGTGATAAGTTTAGCGAACCCGAAAATTATCAGCCTCTCAGAAAATATAGATTCAATGGTTGAGGGGTGTTTAAGTGTTGAAAATATAAGTGTGAAAATAAAAAGGCCGTTAAATGTCATTGTTAAAGGGTTGAATGAAAAAGGCAAAATGGTGGAAATAAAAGCAGAGGGGCTTACCGCGCGTGTCCTGCAGCATGAAATAGACCATTTAAATGGCAAACTGATTATTGATTATTTAAGTTTATTGGATAAATTAAGATTAAACGTGCGTAAGGGGCTGTAACGAAAGATAGATGATGAAAATAAAAATTATTTTTGATAATCAAACTCAAAATAAAAATTTTTATACAGGCTGGGGATTTTCTGCGTTAATAGGTCAAAAAATTTTATTTGATACAGGCGCGGATGGACATAAGCTTATACATAATTTAGAACAAATGGAAGTGGATGTCGATTTATTAGAAGCTGTCGTTCTTTCCCATGAGCATTGGGACCATACAGGAGGGCTGTGGGAATTATTACAGAAAAAGAAATTTTTGAAAATTTATACCTGTGCTGGTTTTAGTATTGAATTTAAAGAAAAAGTCAAGCAGTATAACGGAGTATTATTTGAATGTTTGCGGTATAAGCCGCTTAAAATACAAGAAGGTATTTTTACCAGCGGAGAAATCTTGGGGAAATATAAAGGCCAGAGTATTGCGGAGCAGGCGTTAGTTTTAAATACTGAGAAAGGCTTTTGTGTGCTTACAGGATGTGCTCATCCCGGTATTGCGCGAATGTTAAAAGAGATCAAAAGTAATTTAAATATAGAGAGATTTTTTTTAGCAGCAGGAGGTTTTCATTTAAAAAGTATGAACAGGCAAGAAACTATGGAAGTTCTTAGCCAGCTTAAAAAAATTGGAGTAGAAAAAGTTATTCCTTTGCATTGCACAGGGCAGGAACAAAAAGAAATTTTTCTCGAAATTTATCAAGAAAATTGCCAAACATTAAATGTAGGAGATAGTATCGAAATATGAAACGGTTCTATGTTTATGCCTCGTTAATAAAATCTGTGGGTAGAAAAGGATTGAAATAGTAAAAACAGGCAGGCCTGAATATTTTATATAAAGTATAAAATATTCAGGTTAGAAGCTTATTTGTTTTCTATTCTGATTTTTGTATATTGATTTTTTTTAAAACATTAAGGAGTTGCAGGTAATGAGAAATCATATTCGTAAAATATCATTTTTACTTACAAAATTTGAGTTTGATCTATTAGATAAGATAAGTTGTTCTGGTGCTGATATTGCTGAAAATATTGAAAAAGTTAAAAAACAGGGGACTAAATTTAAAATTACATTTTTGCATGAAGAACTTGATGATTTAGTGGCGTTTATGGATAACAATATATTTTTTGAAGAAACAAAATTGCAGAAAAAAAGGCTGATTAAATTACAGACGCGGGTTGCTACTTTATTGAATTTTATGAATAGTATAAAAAAACCGGAAATCAAGGGGGAACAGCATTGTAATTTGAAATATTATATTTTTGCGGTGAGTGTCAAAGATCATTATGGTAATAATAAGGCGAGCAGGCATATTCAGATTGCCGGGACAAAGAGTCTTTACAATTTTGCTAAAGTTATTACGCAGTCTTTTGATTTTTATTTTGACCATTGTTTTGGGTTCTATGATAATTTGAAATGTTACCATGATTCAGAGAACGCGTATGAGCTGTTTGTAGACATTGGGGAAGAACCTGAATCTGCAAAAATTAAAGGTGTTAAGAAAACTAAAATTTTTCAGGCATTTAAAAAACGCGGAGAAAAATTTCTTTTTCTTTTTGATTATGGCGATTCATGGAATTTTGTTGTTGAGTTGAAACAGATAAAGAAGGCAAAAAAATGGGATCTTAAGCCTGTAATTCTGAAAAGCATAGGTAATCCGCCGGTTCAATATGCTCCTTTGGATGAATAGGGTTATTTATCTTCAGTAAGTTTGTAAATTGTAAACTTATTGAGTGTGGGTAAAAAAAAAGAGGTGATTTTATATGGCAAAAGTTATTGAGGCAAATTTAAATGTGCAGAATAAGTGTTTTGCGATAGTGGTTTCACGTTTTAACAAATTTATTACGAGTAGGCTTTTAGATGGGGCATTAGATGAGTTTAAAAGGCATAGCGTAGATGGAAATAAGGTTGATGTATTTTGGACCCCAGGGGCATTTGAAATACCGTTTATAGTGAAAAAGCTTGCAAATTTAAAAAAGTATGACGCAGTAATTGCTTTAGCAGCAATAATAAAAGGGGAAACCGCGCATTTTCAGTATGTATCGGCTGAGGTTTCTAAAGGTATCGCTAATGTTTCATTACAAAGTGGAATACCGGTAATTTTTGGTGTGCTTACTGCTGATGATTTGGAGCAGGCTATAGAGCGCGCAGGTACAAAAAATGGCAATAAAGGCGAAGATGCTGTTAGAGCTGCAATTGAAATGGCTAATTTAACAGAAAAAATAGAGAATAATCAATAATGAGAAAAAGAACTAAATCTCGGGAATGTGCGTTGCATCTTCTTTATGCCTATGATATTCATAAACATAATATTGAGCAAATAGTTGAGAATTATTGGTATAGTAATCCTGAGCAAAATGATGTAAAAGAGTTTACTGATATTTTAATAAATGGCGTAATTACTAATTTGGCACAGATTGATCATTGTATCCGCAAATATGCTGATAACTGGAAGATTGAACGAATGGCTGTGATTGACAGGAATGTTATGCGTATTGCACTATATGAGATTTTATTTATGGAAAGTGTTCCAGTAAAAGTATCAATTAATGAAGCAGTAGATATGGCTAAGAAATATGGCGATGCGGATTCAGGCGGGTTTGTTAATGGAGTGTTAGATAAAATTAATAAAACAGAAGTTAGGGACAGTAAAAAATAGTATACTCAAACCTATTACGTTTGAGTATAGTTTCTTTATAATAAGATAGATGAATGCAATTTAAAAAATTATTTGTTGATTTACATATTCATACTAATTTTTCTGACAGTACTTTTTCCCCTCAAAAAGTTGTTGATTATGCTTGCGGCTGCGGCCTTTCAGCGATTGCTATTACTGATCATGATTGTGTTAGCGGTATACCTATAGCGATAGAGGCGGCACAGGGTAAACACTTAGAAATTGTTGCGGGTATTGAGTTGAGCTGTGAGTTTAATGGTGTAGAAGTGCATATTTTAGGATTGTTTATTGATTTTAATAATATTTGTTTCCTTGAAGAATTAGATAGGTTAAAAAGAGACAGAGATATTCGAATAAAAAAAATTGTACGAAAATTAAACGCGGCTGGCATAAAGATAGAAGAACAAGATGTTTTTGGCTTAACGAATCCTTTGGGTGTTGCTGGAAGGCTGCATATTGCCATGGCGATGTTAAAGAAAAAAACTGTTACTTCTTTTTATGAAGCATTTAGCCGTTATATTGGGAATGGGAAATTTTGTTATGTGAAAAAGACAGAGTTTTCTCCTTTTCAGGCTATAGAGATGATTAAAAGTGTTGGAGGCAGAGCTTTTTTAGCTCATCCAGGCTTAATGCGGCATGATGAATTTATCCCTTTTTTTGTTGAACAGGGCATGGATGGGATTGAAGTGTTTCATTCCCAACATAGCCATACATTAGCTAAGCACTATATAAATATTGCAAAGCAACATAATTTATTAATTAGCGGCGGTTCTGATTGTCATGGAATGGGTAAAAATAAGCCTCTAATGGGAAAAGTAAAGGTACCATATAAAATTTTTTCTGACTTACGTGATGCTTTAAAAAAATAAATCTTTATGGATAAAACTGACCTATGTTTTTTAGACACTACTATTGCTTTAGCCAAAAAAGGTGAAGGTAAAACAAGCCCAAATCCTTTAGTTGGAGCAGTAATTGTAAAACAGAAACAGATAATTAGTGAGGGTACTCATTACCGTTGCGGAGCAAGCCATGCTGAAATTAATGCTTTAAGAAAAGCTGGAGCAAAAGCTAAAGGCGCGACTATATATGTGAATCTTGAACCTTGTTCGCATTTTGGACAGACTCCTCCCTGTGTGCAGGCAATTATTAAAGCTGGAATTAAGCGTGTAGTTATTGGAATGAAGGATCCTAATCCCTTAAATAATGGAAGAGGTATAAGACAGCTTCGCAGTGCTGGGATTAAGGTTGAACTTGCTATAGAGCAGCAAAAGTTTAAGAAATTTAATGAAATTTTTATAAAATATATTACCATAAAATTGCCATTTGTTATTGTTAAAACTGGGCAGAGTTTAGATGGTAAAATCGCTGGTAAGAATGGAGAGTCCAAATGGATTACAGGTAAGCGCGCGCGTAATTATGCTCAGAGTATTCGTAACAGGGTAGATGGGATTATGGTTGGGATTAATACGCTTTTACAAGATGATCCCTATTTAAGCTGTAGGTATAAAGGCAGGTTAAAAAAGGATAATCCAATAAAAATAATTGTGGACACACATTTAAGAACTCCTTTAAACGCGCGGATTTTTAGTTCTGATTCTCCTGCAAAAGTAATTATTGCGGTAACAGAAAAAGCTGACGCGCAGAGAATTAGTTTGTTTAAGGATAAAGGCATTAATTTGATACTTTGCCCTTTTGATCAAAAAGGCAGGATAGATTTAAGATTTTTATTAACTTTGTTAGCTCAGCAGAAGATAACCAGTATTTTAGTAGAAGGCGGAGGCAAGCTTATTGGCAGTTGTTTTGACGAGGCGTTAGTTGATTATGCTTATTTTTTTATTGCTCCTAAAATAATCGGCGGTGTTGTCGCGCCTAATTCTGTGGCTGGTAATGGGGTTAGTTGTGTGCAAAAAGCAATTACTTTAAAAAATGCGCGAACAGATAAGATAGGCGTAGATTTTTTGGTATGCGGAGATATCGTTTATCATTAAAATATATGACGCTTATATGTTCAAAATGTAATTGGTTTGCAATTTTATGACGTTCTCTCTGTACTGCATTTTGAAATGTTCCTCATTCGCCAAACCTCAACGCAGCTAGTTGCGCCTGCGGTTTGGCTTAGGCCAGAATGTTCCAATCGAGGGCGCAGGGAAACGCTTAAATTTTATAAACCTATTACGTTTGAGTATATCAGAGAGAGTGGAGAGTATGGAAAATTATAATTCTATGGAGATTGAAGGAAAATGGCAGAATTTCTGGCAGAGAAATAATTCATTTAAGCCTGAGACAGATTCAGATAAAAAAAAATATTATGTATTAGAAATGTTCCCTTATCCTTCGGGCCGCCTTCATATGGGGCATGTGCGTAATTATACAATTGGAGATGTAATCGCGCGTTATAGAATGATGTGCGGTTTTAATGTGCTGCATCCAATGGGCTTTGATTCTTTTGGACAGCCAGCGGAGAATGCCGCGATAAAACGTGGGATTGTTCCTAAGGAGTGGACTGAGGGCTGTATTGAATTAATGGTTAAAGAACTGAAAAAATTAGGTTTTTCTTATGATTGGGATAGGGAAATTGCTACACATAAACCTGAGTATTACCGTTGGAACCAGTGGATTTTTAAGCGGATGTTTGATTGCGGGCTGGCATATAAAAAAAAATCTCCTGTAAATTGGTGCCCTTTATGTAAAACAACTCTTGCTAATGAAGAAGTGATTGATGATGCTTGCTGGCGGTGTAAAACTGAAGTTGTGCAAAAAGACTTAGAACAGTGGTATTTAAAAATTACTGAGTTTCAGGATGTGTTGTTGGAAGATTTAAATACGTTATATGATTGGCCGCAGCGTGTGCGTACAATGCAGAGTAATTGGATTGGCAAAAGTTTTGGCGTGGAGATTTATTTTCGTGAAACAAGCACAGACAAAGTTATTTCTGTTTTTACTACGCGTCAGGATACGATTTTTGGCGCGACATATGTGGTTATCGCGCCGGAACATCAGATTTTAAAAGAAATAATTAAAGGCAAGCCTGAAGAAAAACAAGTGCTGGATTTTATATCTAAAGTTTCTAAAAAAAGTAAAGTTGTGCGTTCTTCAACAGATGTAAAAAAAGAAGGCGTTTTTACCGGGTGTTTTGCAATTAATCCGGTAAATAATGAGCAGGTGCAGATTTGGACTGCTGATTATGTTTTAATTGGATATGGCTCAGGCGCAATTATGGCTGTACCTGCGCACGATCAAAGGGATTTTTTATTCGCGAAACAACATTCTTTGCCTTTACGGATTGTAATTAAAGATTCTCGGCATCCAGATTTAGAACAGCAAGATTTAACTTGCGCTTATGAAGGTAATGGAGAATTAATTAATTCAGCACAATTTAATGGTATAGATAATAACTCGGCAAAGCTTAAAATTGTAGATTGGATGGAACAGGACAAAATTGGACAAAAAAAGGTTTGTTTTAAATTACGCGATTGGCTGATTTCACGCCAGAGATATTGGGGTACGCCAATACCGATTATTTATTGTAAAAATTGCGGTATTGTTGCTGTGCCTGATCAAGATTTGCCAGTAAAGCTGCCTGAAAATATAAAAATTAGCGGTAAAGGCGGCAGTCCGCTTTCAGCAGTTAAAGAATTTATTAATGTTGTTTGTCCAAAGTGTTCTGGAGAGGCAAAAAGGGAAACTGATACTATGGCAACGTTTGTTGACTCTTCTTGGTATTTTTTGCGTTTTTGCAGTACTAATTCAAAAGACGCTTTATTTGTTAAGGATGAGGTTAATTATTGGATGGATGTTGACCAGTATATTGGAGGCATTGAGCATGCTGTCCTACACCTGCTTTATTCCAGGTTTTTTACAAAATTTTTCAAAAAGCAGGGATTATTAGATTGCAGTGAGCCTTTTAGAAAATTACTTACTCAAGGGATGGTGAAAAAAGATGGGGAAGTAATGTCTAAATCCAGAGGCAATGTGGTTGATCCTGATGAAATGATTAAAAAATATGGCGCGGATTCTTTACGTGTTTGTATTTTATTTGCTGCTCCGCCTGAAGATGGCTTTAATTGGAATGAAAAAGGCACAGATGCCGCGTGGAGATTTTTAAATCGTGTTTGGACAGCAGTGCAGAGGTTTTTAAAGTTAAAAGCATTAGCAAAATGTGAACAAAATTTAGAATTTGATTCGCGATTAAAATTTAAGATGCATACAACAATTAAAAAAGTTACTAAGGAATTTAACGTTGGTTTTAAATTTAATACTGTGATTAGTTCAATTATGGAATTGGTGAATGAAATTATTCCTGCTTTGTCCATAGCAGAGTTAAAACAGGTTTATAGCAAAATGTTAGAGAATGCAATAGATTCAGTTGTGCTTCTGCTTTCTCCGATTGCTCCGCATATATGCGAAGAATTGTGGGAATTGTTAGGACACAAGAAAGGTATTATTAACGCTGAATGGCCAAAATATGAGATAAAAGCTTTAGCGCAGGATGAAATTAATTTAATAGTTCAGGTAAATAGCAAAGTACGGGCAAAAATTATTTTGCCGGCAAATATTGGTGAAGATGAATTGAAAAGTAAAGTTTTGTCAAATGATAAAATAAAACAATGGGTTAAGGACAAACCAATAAAAAATATTTTTATTATTAAAAATAAATTAGTAAATATTGTAGTTTAAAAATTATCTATCTATGCCCACACTGAATGTACAGAGCTGGTGTGTAACATTGGTATTTTGGGAACATTGTTGATGAAAAAATAATGCAGGATTTTCCGTATACACAAAGAAAAGCTTTGCTTTTTGTTATTTTTATTTTAATCTTAGGCTTGGGCTTAAGTTATTTGAAGAAAATTACGCCACGAAGAGCTGAGCGGATTATTTATTTAGATAATCCTGACAAAAAATTAAATGCTCAGATTATAGCAGATACAACACAAAAGCTTATTCCGATTAATACCGCTGATCAGCGGTTACTTTGTTGTGTGCCGGGAATTGGCAAAGTTATTGCGCAGCGGATTATTAATTATCGACACCAAAATGGGTTGTTTAAAACAAAAGAAGATTTAATGCTGGTTAAAGGTATTGGACAAAAAAAATTTCAGAAAATGCGGGATTGTATAATTTTAAATGAGCAAAGGCATAAATAGCGGATTAACAGAAATGATAAAAAATACTGTTACATCTCCGCAAACGCAAAATGATTTGTTTGAAGCTTTATATTATAAACAACTGGATGGGGATAGGGTGCAATGTATGCTTTGTCCTAAACAGTGTATTATTTCTAAAAATAATACAGGATTCTGCGGTGTGCGCAAAAATATTTCTGGAAAATTATATTCTTTAAATTATTATGGAACTACTGGAATTGCGCTGGACCCTGTTGAAAAAAAACCTTTGTATCATTTTCATTCAGGAGAAATGGTAGTTTCCTTAGGCTCATGCGGATGTAATTTTTCCTGTAAATTCTGCCAGAATTGGCAGATTTCGCAAAATATGCGAATTAACTTGCAGCGGATAACTCCCCAACAATTAATCGCTCAGACAAAAGTATTAGGTTGTTTTGGTATCGCTTATACTTATAATGAGCCTTTTATCTGGTATGAATTTGTGCTTTGTGCTGCTAAATTGGCAAAAAATAATGGGTTAGAGAATATTATGGTTACTAATGGTTATATAAACCAGCAGCCTTTAAAAGAGATACTGCCTTATCTCGGGGCAATGAATATTGATTTAAAAGCTTTAGATAATAATTTTTATAAAAATATTTGCCAGGGGACATTAGAACCTGTTTTAGAAACTATCAAAACTGTAAAAAATTGTTGTCATTTGGAAGTAACAAATTTAATTATTCCTGGATTAAATGATACTGATGCGCATTTTGTAAAGCTTACTGATTGGATATATACAAATACAGGAGAAGATACTCCTCTACATTTTTCGCGTTATTTCCCTTGTTTTAAATTGAAAATTCCGCCAACTCCTTTAGAAACATTACAAAGGGCGTATGAAATAGCTAAAAAAAAATTAAAGTTTGTATATTTAGGGAATGTATAAAATGGATGGAAAAAAAATATCGGGTATAGTTTTAACTACTGACGCGCATCAAATTTTTTATGACCATTATCTTATGGGGCATAAAAAAATTATTGTGATTGCGCACGGATTTTTTAATAGTAAGAAATCTGTTTTAATTGAAGAATTTATTACTTTTTTAGGGGCTGATTTTGATGTGATTGTTTTTGATTTTCGCGGCCATGGCGAAAGTGATGGGTTGTTTTCATGGACAGTAAAAGAAACGCTTGACTTAAAAGCAGTTTTGAAATATACAGGTAGGAAGTATAAGCAAATAGGCTTAATTGGTTTTTCTTTAGGCGCTGCAGTCAGTATTATTGTTTTATCAGAATCAAATGCTGTGAATAGTTTTGTTTCGGTTAGCGCTCCTGTAGAGTTTAAAAAAATAGATTATAATTTTTGGAATCTTGATCTTGAACAGGATATTTATTATAATTTGACAAAAGGGAAAAAAGGCAAAGGAGTGCGTCCAGGCCCGTTCTGGCTAAAGAAAAAAAAGCCGATAAAAGTAGTGAATAAATTAACTATTCCTGTCCTTTATATCCATGGAGAAGATGATTGGGTAATCAGGCCGTACCATTCA
>Ga0164318_10004427_pt1 | contig 13506 bp, 11 predicted proteins | sample GuaBasSedimGuay9_FD_113734 | JGI IMG/M metagenome (GOLD analysis project Ga0164318, IMG submission 113734) | Subseafloor sediment microbial communities from Guaymas Basin, Gulf of California, Mexico - Guay9, Core 4571-4, 0-3 cm | ecosystem: Environmental > Aquatic > Marine > Hydrothermal vents...
ATCGGCCTTCTGTCTCTGATTACAGCCTGGCCGGGAAGAAATTTTCACCGCAGAACAGGACAGTCTATATTCCCAATATGTGCGATCATGCCTACCCGATTGCCGCGTCGCTGAGGAGATTCGGTGTCAAAGCGGAGGTTCTTCCGGAACCGGACGAGCAGAGTCTGTATTACGGTAAGAAATTTACTTCGGGCAAGGAATGTTTTCCGTGCGTGGTCACCACCGGGGACATGATTCGCAAAATCAAATCGGATGATTTTGATCCTGAGCACACGGTTTTTCTTATGTTCGGCGCCGACGGTCCCTGCCGTTTCGGTCAGTACAGCAAGTACCAGCGGATTCTGCTCGACGAGCTGGGCCATTCGGATGTGCCCATCTTTTCGCCGAATTCCAATAATTCTTATGCCGAATTCGGTGTCGGGCACCGGGCCTTTCGCAAACTGGCCTGGCGTGCGGTCTCATTCACCGACTGCCTGATCAAATGCCTGCTTCATACAAGGCCGTACGAACTCGAAACGGGCTCGACTGAAAAAGTATATTATCATTATTTGAAAATGGTTCAGGACCATATTATCAGGGGCGGCGACCCGCTCGATCTGGCGGAAGAAGCCGCCCGGGAATTCAGCCGAATCCCTGTAAACCGAGAAAAGAAACCGGTGGTCGGTCTGGTCGGAGAAATATACCTTCGAAATAACCGCTTTTCAAACAATCACCTGATAACGAAGATCGAAAAACTGGGGCTGGAGGTCAAGCTGGCGACACTGGCCGAATGGGTTAATTATACGACGTACACCTATCGCCTGGATTCGATTTATAACAAAAAGTGGAAAGGTGTCGCGGCCGCATATATTCAGCAATTAATTCAGGATCATGACGAACATAAAACGGAAAATCTGTTCCGCAGACATATACCTGTTGACAGCGAAACATCGGTGATAGAAATAACCGGGCTGGCATCGCCATATCTGCCGATCGATGTCAGGGGAGAAGCAGTCCTTTCGATCGGGAAGGCCATTGATTTTGCGCGTCGTGGTGCATCAGGTATCATAAACTGCATGCCGTTTAACTGCATGCCGGGGACCATTGTTACATCTCTGTCACATAAAGTATCACATGATCTTGGCGAAATCCCATGGTTGAATATCAGCTATGAAGGTCTTCAGGATACCGGCGAAGAGACCCGCCTTGAAGCATTTGTCGACCAGGTCACCAATCATTATACTCACACCAAGCAAGATAGCGCCACCTATGAACGCGGCTGAATATAACGACACAACATTCGAGAAGATGGTCGATGAATTTCTTGATGAAAGATGGAAGTATAATCCGACCGAGGCTACTCTTGAGGGAATTCATGACTATGATGGTGAACTTAACCAGGTGGATGAAGAGACTATCCGGGGATTTTTGCGGAAGGAAGAAGAATTACTTGGCAAGCTGGATAATTTTAAGAATAGTGATCGGCTCTCGCCGGACCGGCGGCTCGATCTCGAGATATTGAGCGATCAACTCAGGAAAGATATTGTTTCCGATAAAAAGTTCAATCGCTTCCGGCGGGATCCGTCGGTATATGTCGACATTGCGGTGTTTTCGTGCCTGGCGCTTCTACTCCGGGATTTCGCTCCCGTCGAAGAGCGTTATCTATCGCTGATCAGACGATTGAAGGAAATCCCAAGGCTATTGATGCAAGGGATGGAAAATCTTCGGACCGCCGATTCGATTCCATCCGTCTGGCTTAAAATCGGGAGGGAGTCGTCGCAAGCGGCCCAGAAGTTGTTTTCGGATATTATCCTGAATAGATCAGGAGAGGTCGAGGAACTCAAAAACGATCTTCTGGCCGCGGCGACGCTGGCCTCGAAAGCCTTCAAAAAATACACGGAATTTCTTGCTGAGAGACTTTCCCAAAAACCGGAGGGTGATTTTGCGGCAGGGAAGGAGTATTTTGAATTTCTCCTGAAAGAATTCCATCGGCTTCCGTACACCGCCGATGAAATTGAAAAGACCGGTAGTCGTTATATCGAGAGGACGCTGGCGGAAATCAAAAAAATTGCGGCAGAAGTTGGTCCCGGCAAAGACTGGACTGAGGTGATAGAAGATATTAAAAACGAGACATTGCCGGCCGGCACTCTTCTGGATTATTACCGGGATGAAATTGTCAGGTCGAGAGATTTTATTGTCGAAAGAGATCTGGTCTCTATCCCCGAGGGAGAATCACTGGAGGTCGTAGAGACTCCCGCCAGCCACCGCAGTACTTATCCCTATGCCGCCTATTTGATGGCCCCGCCGTTTGAAGAGGCGCAGGAGGGAATTTTCTGGGTGACGCCGGTCGATGCCGCTGCTTCCGAATCAAAGAAAAAGGAACAATTTTCGGGACACAGCCGGGCGGCGATCGCAGTCAGGTCGATTCACGAGGGTTACCCCGGTCATCATCTTCAGTTCTGCCATGCCAACCGGGTGAAATCCAAAATCCGCCGTCTTTTTGGAACCCCGGTTTTCGCTGAAGGGTGGGCGCTTTATTGTGAAGAACTGATGAGGGATCAGGGCTATCTTAATGACAGCAGAACCCGGCTGATTCAATTGAAGGATCAGTTGTGGCGGGCCTGCCGGATAGTCATCGATGTCCGCCTGCATTCCGGCCGCATGAGTTTTGATGAGGCGGTGGATATGCTGGTAGATGTCGCCCGTCTGGAGCGGACCAATGCCGTCGCCGAGGTCAGCCGTTATTCCCAGACCCCGACCCAGCCGATGAGTTATCTTATCGGCAAAATTGAGATAGAAAATCTTCTTGAGGAATATAAAAAAAGGTTCCCTGAAATTACGCTGAAAGAGTTTCATGATCAGGTGCTTTCATACGGTACCATTCCGGTCGCCCTGATTCATAACTCTGTGCTGGGAACAAATTAATAAGTCGATTGTTAGATAACCTAGAAAATAATCTGATTTGATTGGAAAGGAAAAAAATGAGCAAGCCGGTAGAGATTAGCGATGCAACTTTTGACGAAATAGTAATAAAGTCAGATGTTCCGGTCATTGTCGATTTCTGGGCACCCTGGTGCGGCCCCTGTAAAATGATCGCTCCGATTCTGGAAGAGATTGCCAACGAATATGACGGCAAACTTAAAGTGGCCAAGATGGATGTCGACAGCAATACGCAGATCGCCAGCCAGTATAAGATCATGTCGATTCCATCGCTTTTGATTTTCAAAGGCGGACAGCTTGTGGATCAGGTCATCGGGGCGCTTCCCAAGGCACAGCTACTGAATTATGTCAGCAAGGTTATTGGCTGATCATGCCGACATACGGCGGGGCAAACGGGGGATGGAAAAACCCATCGACGGAAGAAATAAGAAAGCTTCTTGAAAATTCCCGTACCATTGCGGTGGTGGGTCTTTCCCCCAATCCCGGCCGGGCAAGCCATGGGGTCGCCGGTTATCTTTTGAAGAAAGATTTCAAGTTAATCCCGGTCAATCCCAATGAAGAAGAAATTATGGGACTGAAAGCATACCCGGATCTCAAATCGGTCCTCGAAAAAATCGATATTGTCGATGTTTTTAGAAAACCGGGTAAAGCCCTGGAGATAGTCAAGCAGTCGATCGCAATCGGCGCCCGGGTAGTCTGGCTACAGGAAACAGTGGTATCACCGAAGGCATTTTATCATGGCAAGAAGGCCGGACTTGTGATGGTCATGGATATATGCATTTTTAAGGAGCACAGTCGTTATTTCAGCGATTAGTCGGTATGAAAGATGGATTTTTACGATATCATATTCTTGCTGGCATTTCTGGTCATCTGGTTTTTACTGGTCAAGATCATTCTGCCCAAAATGGGCGTCAAAACGTGAATGGGCCCTTCGTGTAATGTCCAGTTGGACGACAAACCCAAAGATGAATCTTCCCACACTTCCACCCAGGATTCTAAATAATTATACCACTGCGGCGGCATCAAGCTGTTGACAATCGTGCTTTTCGGCCTTAAATATATAGTTGAAGAGGCGTAAAACAATTGCCGATAAGGTTAAAAGATGAGGCCATATAATCCATATCACCGGAATCTGGGCGGATATCGAATCGGACCCGGATCGATCAGCCCCGTAATCAAGTATTTGTTGATTACCAACGGCATTGTCTACCTGTTGAAGATGATGTCCACCATCGATCTGCCGGGAGTTTTCGGTCTGACTCCGGCGAAATTCTACAGTGAATTCCCCAACTACCTGTTTCAGCCTCTGACATACATGTTTTTGCATGCCAGTTTCCTTCATATCTTTTTTAATATGTTTGCCTTATGGATGTTCGGCACCGAGATCGAGTATCATTGGAAATCGCGTCCGTTCCTGAAGTTTTACATACTATGCGGCCTGGGAGGAGCATTGCTTTCGCTTATTTTTAATCCCGGGCTGAAATACCCGATTGTCGGAGCCTCGGGTGCCATATATGGTGTTCTGGTGGCTTACTGGTTTATGTTTCCGGACAGAACGCTTTATATTTTCTTCATGTTTCCGATGAAAGTCCGCTGGGCCATCCCGCTGTTCGGCGTTCTGAATTTTCTGATATCCGGTCCCAACGTTGCTCATCTGGCTCATCTTGGAGGAGCGCTGGTTGCTTTCGCATATATCAAAATCGACTGGCGCTGGAAAATTATTCCAAGCTGGTTTAAATCCAAGAGGCTCAAGAAGAAAGAAGCTAAACGGGAAAAGAATCGACAAAAAGCCGAAGAAATTATGAAACGGGTCGATAAAATATTAGATAAGATAAATGAGGTTGGTATAGAAAATATCTCAAAAGAGGATCGGAAATTTCTCGAGGATGCCAGCCATATTTTATCCAATAAGGATAATAAAACCATATAGGGCGGATTATAAATATGCGAAAAAAGATATTGGTCGCGGAAAAATCCGATGCCATTCGAAGCATAGCCGAATCCATATTACATCAAAATGGTTACGATGTTATAACAGCCTCGACGATTGAGAAAGCTAAAGAATTGATCATTACAGCCCGGCCCAATATGGTCATAATCGGCGCCGATATGAGAGACGCCAACGAAGTATATTTATACGACTCTCTGGATGAAAACAAGGATACCTCATCTATTCCAATTCTACTTATCGCCGACCCTGAGGGGCGTTCGTTGCCGTATCCCGATGAAGTGATTCTTCCGCGCCCGTTTGACCCGAAAGATTTTCTGGATCGTGTCAAATTGTTTGTCGGGGGCGGGATCGAAGAGGAACCTGAAGAAAAATTGAAGACGGTCGAGCCTCTTTCAATGGATGCTGTCGATGATGAGTTTCTTGATGCGGCCTTGGGAATTGATCAAATCGAGGTGGAAGAATCTGAAATCATGCATAAGACAAATATGAATCTTGAGGTTGATATTAAATCTTCAACATCAAAGGAAGATCTGTTCGAGATTCATCGTCCCGAGGATAAGGAAAAAGAAGGACTGAGTGACAGCGACAAGGTCGAGTCATTGATGATTCGTGATGACGATGCGCCCGATGAAAAGCCGAAGAACGTTAAATCTTCCACCTCATCAAAGCTGGAAATCGCCCCGGATCAGTACGGTCTTATCGAATCGGAAGAAGATCATTCGAAGAATATCGACAAGTCAAACGCGGATCATGATTACGACTGGTTTATTAAAGAAATGCAAAAAGAAGCCACGAACGGCAGTAAGGCGGTCGAGACTCCATCCGATGACGACGGTGAATTAAAAACCCGGCCTACCAGCGAATCGCTTGAACCGGTCAATATTCCTGAGACTGAGATATCCGAGCCTGTTGAATCCGAATCCGATGCACAGCCGGCCATCAATCCCGGAGGTGTCGACGGATTTATAACCGAGTTCAAGAAAGAAGCAGAACAGATAAGCTCCGAGCCGTGTGAGCCGACTGTATCACAGACCTCACAGGAAAAATCAGATACCAGTGTTGCTGTTGCCGAAGATACTCCATCGGAGCCGCAGGCCGGCATGGATGAGGTGGAAATCCATCATTTCGTGAATAATCTGGTCGAGGTTATGTCCGAAAAATTGGCCAAAAAGATTATAGACAAAATAGACAAAGAAGAATTATACCAGATCATCAAGGATGACCTGGCCAATATTCTGAATCTCAAACAATCCGAAAAATAATTATAATCGGGATATATTAGCGAATTTTACGCATCTCTGCTATCATTTCATCCGGCCCGACCACACCCTGCAGAATCTTTTTTACAGCACCCTTTGAATCAATCAGCAGCGTGGTAGGAAGCGAATAATGCCGCAGTCCAAAGCGTGCCATGAATTCTTTCGTTTCATCGGAGCCGGCTGTTTCGAGCTGGATTTTCAATGGCAGAAATCTTTTGGCCTCGGCCGCCACGTCGGCGTTGCCGAATGTTTTTTTATCAAGAACTCGGCAGTTGACACACCAGGTCGCCCAGGTATCGATCAGTACCGGTTTTCCTTCATTTTTCGCCTGGATCAACCCCGCCTCAAGATCGGTTTTCCAGGGGATAAGTTTTTTTTCGGATTGTTCCATAGTCTGTCCGGACGAGCTGAATATCTTTGTGCCCTCCGGCAGAAGGAAACCTCCCGACAGCATCGCCCCGAGAAGCAGATAAACACCGACAACGAAAGCCAGGATCCCTACAAATTTTTTCAGGCGCGCGAAGAATTTGTCTTCGGGTGTCAAGCGGTCAAATCCGCCGCCGAAGACGGCAAAAGCGATCAGTATCAAACCGCCAATGACTGCGGTCAGAGACGGCGAGATTATGGTACGCAGAAAATAAAGAGCCATAAACAACAGTACAAATCCGAAAAATCGCTTGACCGATTCCATCCATGTACCGGCTCCCGGCAGGGCACTTATGGCCGATGAAAAGGTCGCTATGATTATGTAGAGTGTCCCCAATCCGATGGCAAAGATGAATAATGTAAGAAAGCCGAATACCGGTGACCCATAGGTGGCTATATAAAGTAATATACCTGCAACGAACGGTCCGACACATGGCGATATCACCAGCGCGGCGACAATGCCGAGGACAATCGATCCGACCACGCCGCCTCCGGACTGTTTGGCGCCCAGTTTTTGGCGCCATGAATACGGGACCTGTAATTCATACAATCCGAACATGGACAGGGCAAAAATTACAAAGACAACGGCGATACCGATGACGACGGCCGGGCTGGCCAGCCATGCGCCGAAAACTCCGCCGACAAGGGAGACGATCAATCCCATAATGCCGTACATAACGGCCATCGAACCAACATAGAAAAGAGACAAAACAAAGCCGCGCCCGATTTTGCGATCCTGTCCGGCGAACACCGAGACAGTAATCGGGATCATGGGATAAGTGCAAGGCGAGAAAGAAAGCAGCAGACCGGTCAAGAATGCGAGCCCGAGGGCTATGAAATATCCCCAGAAGCCGTATTTGTCGATCAGGTGTTGTAGATCCGATTCCTGTTCCCGAGATACCGCACCGGTTTCCATGTCACTTGAAGGCGGCAGTTCGCCCGCAAAGATATCCTCATTTATCGCTTGCCCCTCATCACCGACGACAATCTCGAGTGCATCCTGTATTGTCTGCGCGGCGCGGCATTCCCTGTCATTGCATGCCTGATAGGTGAAACGGACCGGCAGTGAGTAGTTTCCTTCGGTAATATTTTGATCGACATTAATCTTGAAGTGTACTGAAAAGCGGCCATGATAAACCGACATATTCTCTCCGAGCAAAAATATGCCCTCGGGCTTGGGGTAGATAATATCAGATGGAATGAATCCATCAGCAGTGTCTATTTGCAATTCGGCCGGAATCAGCCAATCCTGAAAAGGGTGAGCAGAATTGATGTGCCAGTCTTTTTCGACCGTTACTATCACTGCGGCATCATACGTCCCGCCGGGCTGTAGTGATGTTCGCGAAAGAACGGAGGATATGGCTGCGAGTTCTTCTTCAGGTGTATCTCCAAGATTGCCCAGAAGCCCCTCTGACGCCGCTAACGGAATTGATGATGTAATCAGTAATACTGCGCAAAAGACGACAATGCGTATCCATGTATCTGGTTTCATACCATTTTTCATATTTTATGAGCAACCTCCTCTAAATGAAACCTAATAATAGGTTTATCTATCATTACTTGTCAAGCCATTTTGGCGCAGTTGACATGATCTGTATATATTACATCGATACGGCATTAAAAGCTCCCATGATATTGTTATATCTCTCGTCAAAATCAAATATAATTCAAATTGGGCCGTTATTATTTGGTAATTCAGCGGCACAAACCCAAAAAATGGTTTCTCGCACTTGACGAGGCGTGAGAGCTTCTTTATATTTGGCAACATTAAAATGGAAATTTAAACTAAATTAGCTTTATATGCCTAAAACAAAGAAAAATGATGCCGTTCTGGCAATCTGTATCCAGGAGACACAGGAAGACGGATCCGAGTTGAATCTTGGTGAGAACTTATCTCAGGAAGAGATTGAATTTCTGCACCAGGCCTTTATTGCCGATACTCTTGTTAATGTCCTCGATCTTAAATCGGTTGATTTTCGGCTTTTCTATGCAGGATTGCCCAAGACAGAAAAATCTGTAAACACGATTTTAAAATATTTGAAGAAAAAATTGAAGGGCCGCAAGGCCCGGATACTCAATGAAGAGATTAAGACCACCGTTCTACCGCCGGAAAGGTGGGGTGTCAAGATGGAAAATGTTTTTCGGGCATGCCTTGAAGAAGGATACAAACACATTCTCTTCATCGGCAGCCGGACACCCACCCTGAAAGCCGATATGCTTAAGACAGCACTCAAATTACTGAAGAAGTCCGATGCTATTTTCGGACCCACGGTCGAGGGACGATATTATCTTCTGGGTATGACCGAAAAATGCCATGTCCAGATGTCCACCTTCGACTGGAAATCACCGACAATATACGCCGAAGTCGCCAATCATTTTCAGGACCAGGGTCTTTCATGGTCGGAGCTTGAACTGTGGTACGCGGTCGAACACCATGAAGACCTGGAGTATCTCATAAGGGATATCAACCAGTATCGCCTGGAAGGCGATGAGATCTCAGCAAAAGAAACCGAACTGGTCCTCGAAAGATATCTAAACAGGTAAATCAATATGCAAAGAGAACTCCAGAAATTAACCTGGAAAAATGTCCGTGATATGGTTCCGGGTCAAATCGATACCGTTATTTTTCCGGTTGGAACCATTGAGGCGCATGGTGCAACTGTCCTCGGAACCGACAATCTGATACCGGATTCCATCGCCGCCCATCTGGCCGATAAAATAAACGCCATCATCGCACCGACCCTCAACTACGGGATCACAAAATCGTTATACGGTTATCCCGGTTCGATGACCGTAAAACCGGCCAATTTCCAGAACTTTGTATTTGACATCTTAAAATCGCTTTACGATGTCGGATTCAAAAAGATAATCGTCCTCAATGGTCATGGCGGCAATAACTCATTTCTTAAAGCGGCCGCGCACGATTTTTACTATGAATATCGCATCAATATTGCGGTCATCCACTGGTGGGAACTGTGCGACGACCTGGTTGAAGAGATATACGGTGAGGCGGGCGGTCATGCCGGAAACAACGAGACCGCCATGGTACAGGCGATCGACGGGTCACTTGTCGATAAATCACAGCTCGACGATAATATGCCGTATTTTTATCAGGCCGGCGCCGATATATATCCCATCCCGGGATCGATTCTGCAGTACAAAGAAGGGGAGGGACTGCCGGATTTCGATATGGACAAATCCAAACAGTTCCAGCAGAAGACCTTTAAAAAAGTCGAGCAATTCGTCAAATTTATCCTGGAACGCTGGGACAATATTTGATTTTGACGGCGATGGACATGAAAAAAAGGCGGTCACATGACCGCCTTTTTTCGACCTAGAATAGAAAAGAGAGAATTTTTTAAAATCTATATGAGACCGTCAAAAACAAACGGTCGTTTTTAATATCCTCGTCAAGATTGATCGTTTCTACAAAATCGGGGCTTTCGAGAATAAAACTGTCGCTGAATGATCCATGCACATAGGCGAAATCGATCATCATCACCTGATCGACCAGAAAACCGAATCCGAAACTGTAACCGTAACGCGAATCATTTTTGTATGAAAGCATTTCCTGATAAGGAAGAGGATCATTGAAAAATCCGGCGCGCAGGGCCAGGTCTATGCTGGGCACGACATACTCGCCGCCGATTCTAAACCTCAGGACTTCTTTGTATACCTCCTCGATTTCATCATTGAATAACTCCATCGCCATATTGTCCGAATACGACATCTGGCTCCAGTCGGTGTATTCAATATCCGCCATCAGTGTGAAATAATCAAAACGGGATACCGCCCCGGCGGAGAATACAAACGGTTTTTTCAGTTCGTATTCCACGGTCGAGTACGGCGTTATAATACCGAATTCGATTTCGGAGCCGTCCTGGTCTATATCCAGCATTACCGGTGATTCGATGGCCATGCCCAGCCCGATTCGCCGGGAAAGCTGCATGCCCAGTCCGATTTTTGCCCCATAACCTATATAACGATATTCCAGGAGTTGTTCGAAATCGGATTCCATCGCCCCCGCATAATACAGCGGCGATTTAAGGTTCAACTCATGTTTGCCGTGATAAACCATCAGGGCTCCCCCGAATGAGATTCTCGGTGAGAGGTCAATCCCGAAACCGAAGGCCCATTGGTTCAGACCGCCCGATTCCTTGACCTTTTCATTTGATGTTCTTACCTCGCCCTCGTCGATCTCTTCAAAATAAAAATTGGAAATGCGGTCGAAATCGGATAAGCGGGCAACGCCAAATCCAAAGACGAGCGCTCCCCGATAGGTGGGATAAGGGACGGTCAGGATGGCTGAACTGATCCGCGTGTTGCTTTTGGAGTCACTGACATCGAACCCGGATTCCTCGCCGACGGCACGGGTGGTAATATCTGATTTTTGTTTGTTGTATGACATGCCGAGCATAAATTCGATCCGCGGTATTCGTGTAAGGTTGGCCGGATTATAAAAGATCGCGGTGCCGTCGATAGTCATCATCCCGGTTCCGCCCATTGCCATCTGTTTGGCGCCGATACCGATCTGATTGCCTGCGATAACTTCGTTGACGTCATTGAGGTAACCGGCGAATACCGGGGCTGCCAATATTGCCAATGCAAACATTATTATGGGAAGTGTCAATCGTCTCATTTTGTCTTAAACCTGCTTTTGGGTTTGGTATTGTCGTCGCTTTTTTTGTCGGAGTTTTGCGACTGATCACCCTTGGTTCGTGTTTCCGGTTTGCTGTCGGCATCGGTAGAGGTCTTTTTCCCTGCGCTGCTTCCACCCGATGAACCGCCGCCCGGCGTTATCTGGTTGGCGCCGTCAAGTCCCGATGTTCCTTCCCAGCGGCTATCGGGGCGGGTAGCCTGACCGGGAACACCGCGCGGGGAACCGTCATTATCATCATCGTAATAATTATACCGGCCGTCATCGTAATAGTCCCACCACCAGGGCGAGGCGTAATAATGACCCCAGTTATTGTGGACGATCCAGTAATCGGGATAATAGTAATGCGTGTACCCGTAATTCTCGTTATAATTATCATCATCGCTCTCGATATAACCGCTTTCCTCGCCGGGATGGGCGATTTTGGTATAACATCCGGAAATCAGGGTGGCCATAAATAGCAGGGAAATTATCAGGATAAAATGCTTTTTCATACTCTCTTACTCCATTCTGGTCTCAAAAAAACTCAATATATGTAAAACGTAATTCCCTCCCAAAAGTTGACGAATCTTGCCGGCGATTTTGAAGCAGGTCTTTGACGACGAATTCCAATTCCAGATTTTCGGAGTACATCCATTTCAGGCCGGCATTGAGATAACCGCGTCCTTTGGCGTAGCCGGCCGACGATTTATCATCGTTCAGGGCAAGATCATATTCAAGGTAGAATCCGATATTGTACTGAAAACGGGAGTCGAATCCGAAAAAGAAGGTCGGATCCTTTTCATCATCCTGGTCATATTCGAAAGAATAATTTACACCGGCATGAATACCGGCATTCATGGATTGTAACATGAAGGAGCGGCTGACAACACCGTAAAATCCTTTTGACTTATAGGTATATCGATCGCGATCCTTGATCCAGGCGCCGTAACCCTGCGAATTAAAACCTATTGCCAGGGCTGGTAGATAGTAATCTTCATCGATCAGCCTCAACTTGATATTGAATTCGATTTCCGGGTTGGCGTTGGCAGTATAATCGGAGATGACATCCTCGGCACCGTATGACATCCCGAGCATGAGCCGGTTGGAGAGACCGATTGAGGTCTTTCCCAGTATGCCGCCATTGTTGTAAACTCTCATCACGATATCGAAGCATCCTCTCGGAAGTGTTCCCGCCGTTGGGGCATCGACAAGCACCCGGGGCGGTATCTCGTAAAGCGATTTGGCCGGTTCGCTGTCGCCGAAATAAGTCGTTCCCTGACCGAATCCGGTTTGGGCCGTAACCATCAATACGCCGGTAATAATGGCGTAAGAGACTATCTTTCTAAGCATTTTGCCCTCCAATGGTAATTTCCCCATATCCTTATACCGGCGATAATACGGTTTTCAACCATTTTGGTCAACATAAAACTAAGCCGTTCAACCACTAAGGAATATAAGCAATTTTTATACCGGAAGGCGACAGGAGTCCAATCGACTGCCAATTAACAGGTTAGAGTCTTTCTGAAGATTCTCCCGGCACAATTATTGTTCTGGGTATCAAATTTCGTGCACTTAATTAATTCAAATAAAAGAATTGGCGCCGTCTTCGGGCTGTAACTAATTTTCAGCGGATATCAATTTAAATGCATCGGACGGGGTCGGCCAGTCGGAGTGGATAATCAGTTTGGAAAAGCCGGCTTCGGATAAAAGCTGTTTGTATTGATCGTCGGTCCAGGCTTTGTTTGTACTACGATATGTCGCCAGATCACCGTTATCGTCCAGTATGTGAAATATCTGAAGAGCTGTCTGCTTATTGTCAAACCAGTGATTCTCTATCAGGCATAAATGCGGTTGGTCCGAAAAAAGACCCTGCAAGCCGGGGCCGGATTTATACCATGTGTATGGTACATCGGCAATGCGTTTGATGGCCTCATAGGTATGTACTTCAAGCAGAATTATTCCGCCGGAAGAAAGAGCATTATATGCCTTTTTCAAGATGTCGCGGCATTCATCCGGCGAAAAGACATTTAGTTCACCGTAAAGCATGACAGCCAGATCATAGCCGTTGTCAAAATCAGCGGTTCTGATATCGCCTTCGATCAATCGTGCTCTTCTCCCGATAATCTCTTCGGCATGCCTAATCGAAGCAGGAGAGAAGTCGATACCGGTGCAGTCATATCCCATATCGGCAAACTGCTCAATATGTAGTCCCGGCCCGCAGCCGATATCGAGAAGCTTGCCGGAAGATGTCTTACCATGATGCTCATGGATCCATTGCCCCTGCTTTTTTATCATCTCTTTTTTTCGGCTGG
>Ga0164318_10004428_pt1 | contig 13505 bp, 14 predicted proteins | sample GuaBasSedimGuay9_FD_113734 | JGI IMG/M metagenome (GOLD analysis project Ga0164318, IMG submission 113734) | Subseafloor sediment microbial communities from Guaymas Basin, Gulf of California, Mexico - Guay9, Core 4571-4, 0-3 cm | ecosystem: Environmental > Aquatic > Marine > Hydrothermal vents...
GAACAGCAACTATCCGAATCCGTTCAATCCGGTTACCACGATCAGCTTCAATGTGAAAGAAGGTGAAAATGCAAAACTATCTATCTTTAATGTAAAAGGTCAGATAGTTGAAAGCAGACAATATACAGCAGGCAGTCATGAGCACATCTGGAATGCAGCAGGTAAAACATCTGGTGTTTATTTCTACAAACTGCAAACAGACAGCTATACAAAAACTAAACGTATGCTGCTGCTGAAATAACATAAAGATAATCATTAATGGGGAGGAGAATTCTTCCCCATTTTTAATGTTCGAAATATAATTAACGCAGCTCAATTAATATTTTTAATACGCCAAATTATCGGTATCTTATTGTTTAAGAAATGCTATTCAAAATATTAGTGAAAACAATGTTGATTGTAACTTGTCATATTCTAATAAGATAGAAAATAATAAATTATTTTAACGCAAAATAAGTATATGAAAATGTATAATTAATAGCGTAAAATATATCAAATCTGCGTGAAACATTTTGCTTGACATGAAAATATAGACCCTGTTTAAAGTCCAAACTGTAAAGGAGGATTAATTATGGGAAAAGTATCAATTACTATTAATGGTTCAGATGTAAAAAACATTTATCCAGCTGTAACTATTGGAGTATCTGCTGCTGCCAGTGGTGATGAAGTAATTTTATTTATCTTACCAAGTGGTTTACCAGCTTTTGTTAAAGGACAGATGGAAGTACTTAATGAAAAAGGTGTTAACTTGCCTGATCTTCCGGAAATGATGGAAGGACTGAAAATGCTTGGTTGTCGCATTCTCATCTGTGAACTTGGTTTTGGAGTACATGGCATCGAGGAAAAAGATTTGATAGAAGGATGCGAAGTAGTTGGAGCTACCACTTTTGTAGCAGTAGCACAAGGTTCAGATTTAACGTTTTCATTTTAACAAAATAATATAGGAGGAACTTATGGCAGTAAAAGAATTAGATTGCATTGGACTTAAATGTCCGCAACCGATTTTGAAAGTAGTTGCTTTCATTCCACAAATGGAAGCTGGTGATATTCTGGAAGTTAAGGCAGATTGTCCTTCTTTTCCTACTGATATGAAAGCCTGGTGTGATAGAACAGGCAAAACACTTCTGTTCTGCATGGACGATGGAACAGGAACACATTCAGCACAAATCCAGTTTTAGTTTTTACGGGAGCGTTCATTTTAACGCTCCCATTACTTTTATTAAATAAGATTAATAGAGGATAGATGGAAGATTATAAACCGAAAATCGTAGGTTTCTTATGTAATTGGTGTACGTACGCAGCAGCTGATCTGGCGGGTGCATCTAGAAAAGAAATAAGTCCTTCTTTGAATGTTGTTAGAGTCATGTGCTCAAGCCGTATAGATCAAAATTTATTATTAAATACATATTTTAGTGGAGCTGACGGAATACTGGTAGCCGGCTGACATCCTGGCGATTGTCATTACCAGGTTGGTAATTATTATACTCGCCGCAGATTCGCATTATTAAAAAAAGTTTTTGAAACACTGAAAATAGATCCCGAGCGAATTCAATTATCCTGGATTTCGGCTTCAGAAGGTAAAAGATATATTGAAGTCGTAAATGAATTTTCTGACAAAATAGCTAAGTTAGGTCCAAATCCAATAAAACAAAATACCCGCATATAATATAATCGATGAGAAACCTTTAGCTAGAAAACCGGATAAATCTAATAGAGAATGAATATGCAAATTCATTTTAATAAGGAATAATAAATGGAACATTCTGAGAATGTCTTAATCATAGGCTCTGGTGTAGCCGGAATGGAAGCCAGCCTTATGCTTTCCAAAGCTGGGAAGAAAGTAACGTTAGTCGAGAAGCTTTCTCTTATTGGCGGGAAAACTATTAAAAACGAAGAAACATATCCTAACATGGATTGTTCAACCTGTCTGGTTGCACCGATCCAGCAGGAGATCTTACAGGATGGAAACATAACGGTTCTTACTTCCAGTCAGGTTACAGCAGTTTCTGGAGATGCGGGAGATTTCAGCGTGAAGATCAATAAGAAAGCTGGATATGTGGATCTTGTAGCTTGTCTCGGCTGTGGTATGTGCTATCCCGTTTGCCCGGTGGAACAGATCAATGAATGGGAAGAAAATCTGATCAACATGAAAGCGATTTATGTTCCCTGTGCAGGAGCACTTCCCAATGTTCCTGTAATTGATGCTGACAAATGCCTGCACTTGAACGGAACAGATAAGGAATGCAATAAATGTGTAGAAGCCTGTATGTTCGGTGCTATAAATCTGGTTGGTGAAGATGAACAGCTTGATATAGATGTTGGCGCAATTCTGATAGCAACTGGCTACGATATGATGGATATAAGTATATTAACTGATCTAGGTTATGGAAAATATCCCGGCGTTTATACCGCTATGGAATTTGAAAGACTATTTGCAGCCAATGGACCCACGGAGGGAAATCTGGTGATGCGAGATGGAAAAACTGTTCCATCATCTGTTGCCATTATTCATTGCGTGGGAAGATCGGAATCTCATTATTGTTCCAGCGTATGTTGCATGGCATCTTCCAAACATGCTCATTTTTTGCGCCATAAACTTAAGGATGCCAAAATTTATAACATATATTCAGATATCTGCCTTCCCGATAAAACCTACCAGAAATTCTATGAAGATGTGAAAGCACATTCTTCCCAGTTTATTTATCAGTCGGATCGAGATAAAATGAAGATCACTGAAAAGAATGGAAAGCTGAAAATTGAATATCTCGATTCTAAAGAAAAAAGTGCTTTTTTAGATGTGGATATGGTAATCCTGGCAAATGCTTTGAAACCTGCTATAGGTAGTGATGAACTGGGAAAAGTTTTGGGAATTAATCATGACAAATTTGGGTTTGTGGAAGCTCAACCATTTAATATCGGAACTGTCGTTACATCAAAATCCGGAGTATTTGTTGCCGGTTGCGCAGAAGGACCAAAAGATATTCAAAGCTCGATTATTCAATCGGAAGCAGCAGTGGCAGAGATCATGTCACTTCTGAATAGTTAAGGAAATATTATGAGTGATAAAATTGGAATTTATGTTTGTGAATGCGGCCCTAATATTGCTTCTAAAGTTGATATTGATAAAATTATGGAAGAGATTTCCAACCTGGAAGATTTCAAAGATGTGGAACTGGTTGTAAGAAATCACAAACTGCTCTGTTCTGTGGAAGGTAAAAAATTTCTGGAAAACGAAATTAATGAAAACAATCTCACTCATCTTGTTTGCGCTGCCTGTTCACCTCGCGATCATGATACAACCTTCATTAATGTTTGCAAGAAAACAGAACTGAATCCATATATGTATCAGATCGTGAATATTCGTGAACAATGTGCCTGGATAATTCCTGATAAAGAAGAAGCGACTGAGAAAGCGATCCGTATTATCCATGCAGGAATGGACAGAGTTCTATATCAGCAGCCATTAGAAGAAAAGCAATTGGATAGTAATCCTGATGTTTTGATCATTGGTGGAGGAATTGCCGGAATGGAGGCAGCTCTGAAATTAGCTTCCAGAGACAGGTTGATTTATTTGATTGAAAAAACGGATGAACTTGGCGGGAAATCAGCTAAATTAAATCAGCTTTTACCGCGTCAAGGTGTGAACCTGAATATTCTTCACCAGAAATTATCTAATATAAAAAGCAATAAATACATTAAAGTTTTCACAAATACAGAGTTAGCATCAATTGTAGGTTTTTTGGGGAATTTTGAGATAGTGATCAAAGATGTGAAAGATCCTGAAAACACAACTGAACTCCTGGCCGGAGCTGTTATAGTAGCTACGGGATATGAACTTTTAGATGCAACTACGTTAGATAAATATGAAATTAGCGAAGAAGATGAAGTTTATAATGCATTAGAAATCGAAGAGATGATTTCTAAAAATGGCAAGATAGTAATGAAAAATGGCAAAGAACCACAAAAAGTTGCTGTTATTCATTGTGTTGGCCGATCGGAAGTGGGATATTGTTCCCAAACCTGCTGCAGTTATCTTCTTAAGATTTCTAAAATGCTCAAAGAGCAATCATCCAAAATAGAGGTTGTAGAACTATTCAAACATTTGTGCCTTCCAAATAAACAGGATGAAGCCTTCTTTGAACAAGTAAAAGATAAAGATGTTGAGTTCATTCGTATAAAGGATGTGAATGTAACTGGCACTTCGATTGAATTAACAGATATTTCCGATGCAAAACAGAAATTAGATGTTGATATGATCATCTTGGGTACCGCTATGATCCCAGCTAAAGAAACCAAATACCTGGCTGAAGAGTTGAAAGTAGAGTTGGATGAGATGGGTTTCTATCAGGAAGCACATCTTAAGATTAATCCAATTTCTACAAATACGGATGGTGTTTTTGTAGTTGGTGGAGCACATGGACCAACTGGGATTTCAGAGTCAATGCTGCAGGCTCAAGCTGCTGCTGGAAAGATTTTTACTCAATTAATTCCCGGACAGAAGATAATTCCGGAAGTTAAGGTTTCAGAGATTTTGGAAGCATACTGCACCGGATGCAAAACCTGCCTTGATGTCTGCGGATTTGGTGCGATCTATTTTGATGAAGATAAAGGCATATCTGTAGTGAACGAAGCAATTTGTCGTGGTTGTGGAAACTGTGTTGGAAGTTGTCCCTCTGGCTCAATCCGAACCAGACATTTCACTAATCCACAACTTTATCAAGAAGTTAAAGAAGCACTGAGGTAAAAGTTCAAATGACAACATTCAAATACCAAATAAATTACAAGGTTCGAAATATCAAATTCGATGCATTAGGATTTAAAGTGTGGATTTAAGGAAAAAAAATGGATAATGTTAAAAATACAAAAAAAGTATACGATTTGGGGGATAGAACTTTTATCTTCGCAAAGAACGTTAGACTTTTTATTAAAACATTACCAAAATCTATAGCAAATAATGAAGACTCAAAACAAGTAATTAGATCTTCAGGATCTGTGGGAGCGAATTACAGAGAAGCAAATGAAGCATTAAGCAAAAAAGATTTTATGATGAAAATAAAAATAAGTAGAAAAGAAGCAAAAGAAAGCGGATACTGGCTTAGATTGATAAACGAAACGAATGACCTTGAAAATTCAAACACTGCTTTAGAATTGATCCAGGAAGCAACAGAATTGAAAAAGATACTTTCAGCTATTTTGGAGAAATCAAAATGATAAATTCTTGTAACATGTCAGATTCTTGTTTGATTTTTCGAATTTTTAATTTGGGATTTATTTGTGTTTTGTCTTTCGATATTTGTAATTTTAAGAAATCGAGAATCGATTTCAATATATAGGAGATTTTATTAATGACTGATAACATACGAAAAGGTACATTATTAAAAAACGGAGATGATATTCAAGCTTCGATTCTTCAGTTCTTTCAGGATGCAGTTGAAAAAAAACTTTTTGATGCTGTAATGCTGCCGATGAAAGTTCCATCTGGTGATTCTTTTGCCTGGATCATGATCAAAGATGCAGCCGTCCTGAAAGATGCTCAGCCGCTTGCTCCGATCATGCCGGTGAATGCTGCCACAGCTCTGAAAAGATACACTCGCAAAGGCAAAGGAAAATTTAAAATTGCTGCCCTGATGAAACCCTGTGAAATTCGAGCCACAATCGAATTAACCAAGTTGAATCAAGTGCATCTGGATGATGTGACTTTGTTTACTTACGATTGCGTTGGTGCTCTTCCCATGCAGGATTACATTGCTGATCCGGAAGGTGGAGATGAAAAATTTGGTAAACTCTTAACAGATAAAAATTTCAAATCCAAAGATGTTAAACCGGTTTGCAAGATCTGCGATAAATTCTCACTTTCTGCCAGCGATCTGCATTTCGCTTTTAGCGATAAAGATATACTTCTGATTTCCAATAGCGAAAAAGGTGAAAAACTTTTAACAGATCTGGATTGGAAAGCTGATGCCGATTTGAAAAAATGGCAAAAACATATCGATGAAATAACAAAGATCAAAGTAAAAAATAAGACAGACACATTTAAAATTGTAAAAGATATGGCAGAAGGTTATGATAATCTTGTTGAAACTTTTTCCAACTGTATTGGCTGTCACAATTGCAGTAGTTCGTGCCCGATCTGCTACTGCCGTCAGTGTTATTTCGATTCTTCCGTCGCTAAACCAAATTCCGATGTGGTCATGATGAGAGCCGAAGAAAGAGGGGCAGCTTCATTACCGCTGGATCGTATCATGTTCCATACTGGACGTATGGCCCACATGAGTCTTTCCTGCGTAAGCTGCGGACTTTGTTCTGATGCCTGCCCTGTCAATATTCCAGTTGCTAAGATCTTCAGTTATGTTGCCAGTCAAACGCAAAAGGCTTTTGAATATTCTGCTGGAGCCAGTGCAGGTGATGCACTTCCCATGAAAGAATATAAACTGAATGAACTGGGAGAGCTGGGAGAACTGGTGAAAAGTGCTGAAGCTCAGGAGGAAAGTAATGAGTAATTCTATTGAACAAACTTTGCATGACCTTCTGAAAAATTTATTGAAATCTGGAAAAGTGAGCGCTGTATTTTCTCTGCGTAAGATAAATGAGGGTGGCTCTGTAGATTACGGTTTAATTACAGATATTGAGAAATTAACTGAAATTGCACCATTACATCCTTTGATGCCTGCGAATGCTGGCCAGTTGTTGGGACGTTTTACTCCCATGAAAAAACCTGTAGCAGCTGTTATTCGACCATGCGAGTATCGCGCTTTTGTGGAATTGGCAAAAAGAGAACAGGGACAGATGGATAATTTCCTGTTCATCACATTTAGTTGTGGTGGTGTTTTTAAACTGAAGGATAATGCCGAAGACAAAGTGAAAAACAAACTTGATGGATATTGGAAAGCAGTAAAAAATTCTGAAATATCCGATGATATCAGACCTACCTGCAAAGCCTGTGAATATATTGAACCATTTGATTCAGATATCTATGTTTCATTAGTCGGAGAAGAGAACGGTAAAATCTATCTGAACTCAGAGAAGGCAAAAAATTTGTTGGAAGATTCCGAATTTAATTTTGAAAAAGATAAGTTTGATCCAGCAATTCTGAATGATCTTCTTAAGAAAAGGGCAGTAGAAAAAGCTGAGTTATATGCATCAGTCGATACATCCAAAACAGGTTTAGACGGCTTGATCAATATTTTTGGCAGATGCATAGGTTGTCATGGTTGTAACGCTGTCTGCCCGATCTGCTATTGCACTCTTTGCGATTTCGAATCATTCAATTACGATTATAATACTCCGATCCTGGAAAAGGAATTGGCAGAAAAAGGTGCACTTCGCTTACCGCCCGATACTTTATTCTTCCATCTAGGAAGACTTTCTCATATGAGTTTCTCGTGTGTGGGATGCGGTATGTGTTCCGATGTTTGTCCTGCCTTAATTCCTGTTGCTGCTGTGTTCGAAAAAACCGGAGAAGAAACTGCCGGAATGTTTGATTATGTACCAGGAAGAAAACTTGATGAAGATATTCCTGTGATGATCTATAAAGAAGAAGAATTTCCTGAGTTGGGAGAATAAGGTGAAATTCCAAAACTTAAGCACCAAATTTCAAATTCGAAACAACTAGTTTTGGATCAATGTTTTTTCTCGTTTCTAGTACGAAATTCGCAGAATTTGAGAAACTACCGTTTGGAATTTCGGAATTGTAATTTGGGATTTATTTGTTATTTGGATTTTGCTGTTTATGCTTTATGAATAAAATGAGGAATTTAATATGAGTAAAGATTACACACCGAAAATCATCAGCTTTTTGTGCAAATGGTGTTCTTACACCGGTGCCGATCTGGCTGGAATTAATCGTTCTCAATATCCTACTGCGATCCTGCCGATCAAGGTAATGTGCTCCAGCCGTGTTGATCCTGTCTTTCTGATAAAAACATATCTGCGGGGAGCTGACGGTGTTCTGGTGGGTGGCTGACATCCGGGAGATTGTCATTACCAGGTTGGTAATTATCACACCCGTCGCCGTATCGCCATTGTAAAGAAAATTTTTGATACACTTGGTTTGGAAAATGATCGCTTACGTCTTACCTGGATCTCTGCTTCGGAGGGAAACAAATTTGCCAAGGTAGGAAATGAATATACAGAGAAGATTCTGAAAATGGGTGAAAATCCGACCAAGAAGCACATATTCTTATAACGTGAATTTTTTCCTCTGTTAAGGGGTGGCTAAGAAAGTTTTCAAATTTAGGAATAATAAAATATGAATAAATCATTGCGAAGGTCGGGTAGAGAATATGTTTCAGTGGAAACCGTTAGCATGATTAAAATATTTAAGGAAGATTTATGGGTTTAAAAAGTCGATCAGTTCTGGTTGTGGGAGCAGGGATCGCTGGTATTCAGGCTTCTCTTGATCTGGCCGAAATGGGATTGGATGTACATCTGGTAGAAGAATCTCCAACTATCGGCGGCAGAATGCCGCAGTTGGATAAAACCTTCCCAACCAATGATTGCTCTATGTGTATTCTAGCTCCGAAAATGAGTGAATGTGCACGTCATCCAAACATTACAATTCACATCAAATCAACAGTTGCTTCCGTAACTGGAAATCCCGGGGATTTCACAGCCAAAATTGTAGAACATGCAAAATACGTTGATCCGGAGAAATGTGTGGCCTGCGGTCTTTGCGAAGAAAAGTGCCCGATAAAAATTGATGATGAATTTGATATGGGATTACGAAAACGAGGAGCAATCTCACGTTATTTCCTACAGAGTATTCCCTCAGAATATACGATAGATCCAGAAAAATGCTTATACCTTACAAAAGGTGTATGTAAGATTTGTGAAAAGGTTTGTCCTGCCGGAGCGATCAATTACGAAGACAAAGATAAAGCAATCAAATTAAAAGTAGGATCTGTAATTTTGGCTTCCGGTATCGATGCTTTCTATCCAATCGGGTTTGGTCATTTCGGCTACAAACGTTATCCCAATGTTGTTACATCGTTAGATTTTGAAAGAATGCTTTCTGCATCCGGTCCACTTGGCGGTCATGTTGTGCGTGCTTCAGATCATGCAGAGCCAAAAAGCATTGCATTTATTCAATGCGTAGGTTCACGTGATGAGAGTATAGATCACAATTATTGTTCATCAGCCTGCTGCATGTTTGCCATCAAAGAAGCCATCATTGCCAAAGAGCACATGAAAGGTTTGGAATCCTCAATCTTCTATATGGATATTCGTGCTTTTGGTAAGGATTTTGATAAATATTATGAAAAAGCCAAAGGTCAATATGGCGTAGATTTCATCAAATCTAAAGTCTCTGAAATCAGAGAATTGGAAAATGGCAGCCTTTCTCTAAGGCATGTAATGGAAAATGGTGATATTAAATTTGCCGAATTTGATATGGTTGTTCTTTCTATCGGGCTTCAACCCAGGAAGAATATGGTTAACTTAGCTGATAAGCTTGATATAAAGCTCAATGAATTTGGTTTCTGCCGATCTGATAATTTTACTCCGCTCAAAACCAGTCGTGAAGGGATTTATGTTTGCGGAGCGATGAATAGTCCCCGTGATATTCCAGAATCTGTAACAACTGCTTCGGGTGCTGTAGCAGAAGCCGTAAAATATCTTCGATTGGACAGGCAGGAGATCGGCAAAGATAAAAAAGTAGAAAAAGATGTGATCGGTGATCGTCCCAGAGTAGGAACTTTTATCTGCTCTTGCGGAATCAATATTGCCGGTGTTGTAGATGTAAAAAACGTTACCGAATATGCGGGAACGCTTTCCAATGTTGAACACTCCGAAAATCTGATGTATGCCTGCTCTCAGGATTGTATGAATACGATTAAGCAGCGCATCGAAGAGCATGGTTTGAATCGGGTTGTTGTAGCTGCCTGTACACCGAGAACCCACGAGCCGCTTTTCCGCGAAACGATTGCAGAAGCTGGGTTGAATCCGTATCTCTTTGAAATGGCCAATATTCGTGACCAATGTTCCTGGGCTCATATGAATGAACCGGAACTGGCTACCGCAAAATCCAGAGATCTGGTGGAAATGGGAGTTGCAAAAGCTAAAAATCTAAAACCGCTTAAAAGACTTCCCATCGAGATTAATCCCAAAGCTCTGGTAATTGGTGGCGGATTAGCTGGAATGACAGCTGCAGAATCTATTGCAGCCGCAGGATTTGAAGTTTATCTGGTAGAAAGAGAAGCAGAATTAGGTGGAAACTTAAGGAATATCTATTTTGCCTTTGATAAAGACCCTCAAATGCTTTTAACAGAAAAAATTAATTCAGTTTCCAATAACAAACTTATCCATCTTTATAAAAACTCAAAGATAGAAAGGATCGATGGTTATGTAGGTAACTTTAACACAACCGTAACCAACGGCAAAGAAAACCTGGCCTTAGACCATGGGACAGTTATTATCGCAACTGGCGCAGAAGAGCATAAAACCCAAGAATACCTTTACGGAGAAAGTTCTCGAATTATAACTCAAGTGGAATTTGAAGCAATGCTTCATGAAAATAAATTTCCAGCTCAAAAACTGAAAAATGTTGTAATGATTCAATGTGTTGGTTCTCGAGAGCCAGATAAAATGTATTGCAGCCGCATCTGCTGCACAAAAGCAGTGAAGAATGCTATAACCCTGAAGAAGAAATTCCCCAACGTGAATACTTATGTGGCTTATCGTGATATTCGAACTTACGGTTTCAGAGAAAAATATTATACTGAATTACGCGATCTTGGAACGATGTTCGTGCATTATGATCTTAATAAAAAACCGGAAGTGTCGCTGGTTGATGAATGGGATCCGGATAGTCAGGTGAATGTTACGATCTTCGATCCGATAATGGATAAAGAAGTAGAAGTGAAAGCAGATCTGCTGGTTCTGGCTACTGCTGTTGATGCCAGAAAAGATAATATTGATCTGGCAAGAATGCTGAAAGTTCCCTTAAATTCAGATGGCATGTATTTGGAAGCACATGTTAAACTGCGTCCGGTAGATTTTGCTACAGAAGGTGTATTTGTTGCCGGACTTGCCCACTCTCCCAAAGATATTGATGAAAGTATAACCCAGGCTAAAGCAGCTGCCAGCCGCGCTCTTACTTTCCTCAACAAAAAAGCAATCCTGGCTGAAGGTACCATTTGTGAAGTTCGTGATGAACGATGTACAGGTTGCGGATATTGCGAACAGATCTGTGCCTACAGTGCGATTGAAGTAGATGAAGAAAAAGGAATAGCTGTTGTTAATGATGCTCTTTGTAAAGGTTGTGGGGCTTGCGTAGCTTCTTGTAGATGTGCTGCTCTTGATTTACGAGGTTTCAGCAATGAACAGCTCTTTTCAGCTTTTGATGCTTTAGATTTGGTGGATGTTTTAGGAGAATAATTGATTTTTGTTGAAGGAAAAAGACAAAAATGTATAAAAAATAGAAATGGTAAGTAGATAACCCTGAAAAGCTCTCTTAAGAAAGATTCTTTCGTTTGAGACTTTCTGGGCTGAAGATTAGTTCTTTTAGATGTGAATAATATGTTCGATAACCTTGAAAGTGTTAAGCATGAAGAGTTTAAGGAAGGAACCTTTTCAAGGTTATAAACAGTGAAGAATAATATGCAAGACTTGAGTTACAATGATCCGGCAATTGCCCGAGATAGTGACTTAAGAATTGCGATTGCGAAAAGTTGTTCTCAAGTCGAGTCCAACTGCATGAAGAGGAAAAAATGAAAGAATGGCAGCCAAAAATTTTGGCTATTTTATGTAACTGGTGTTCCTATGCCGGAGCAGACTTGGCAGGCGTTTCTCGTATGCAGTATCCACCCAATGTGCGGGTAATTCGCATTCCCTGCTCGGGACGTGTTGATCCATTATTCATCATGAAATCACTGCAAAGCGGTTTTGACGGAATTTTGGTAAGTGGCTGACATCCGGGCGATTGCCATTACCTGTCAGGTAATTTTGTAGCCCGTAGAAAATACGCCACCATTAAACCATTATTGGAATATATCGGTATAGAACCGGAAAGAGTTCAGTTTTCCTGGATTTCAGCAGGAGAAGGTGAACGTTTTGCTGACATTATTACAAAAATAACAAACGAAATTAAAGCAATCGGCCCCGCCAAACGCTTAGTGAAACGCACAGAAAGTGTAGCGGATAATGTAGTAAAAGGGGCAGTGTAATAAATGAAAGAACTCAGAGATAAAGTAAAAGAATTATTGAAAGATAAAGAAGTAGATCTGGTGATCGGTTGGGGAAAAGGTTCACTGCCATTTACAGCAACTCCTGTTTTTGTAGAAACCGAAGAAGATGCAGATAACTTGATCTTCAATGGATCCTGCCGAAATAATCTCACTTCCTATCTTACTAAGGATAAAAGACGTCTTACCAAAGCTTATAAAAAGATCGGTATTGTTGTAAAAGGATGTGATTCACGCTCCGTAGTACTTTATGCTGTGGAAAATCAGATCAAGCGCGAGGACGTTGTGCTAATAGGAGTTCCCTGTCAGGGTGTTTTTGAAAGGAAGAAGATCTCCGAACTCACGGAAGGAGAAGAAGTACTGGATTTTAGCATTGAGGGTGAAAACATCATTTTAAAAGGCAGAAGTTTTGAAGAAACACATCCACTGAAAGATGTCCTTTGTGATGCCTGTAATACCTGCGAATATCCCGATGCTCCAGAATATGATCATTTTATTGGAACTCCCAGAAAAAAAATTACAGTACCCGATGCTTATAAAAATGTAGAAGATTTTGAAAATAAATCGGCTGAAGAACGCTGGGAATATATTAAAAACGAATATTCAAAATGCATTCGCTGTTATGCCTGCAGAAATGTTTGTCCTTCCTGCTATTGTCCCGAATGCTTTGTCGATCAAAATGATCCGCAATGGATCGGGAAAACTCCCGAAGTAACCGATTCAATCATTTTTCATCTTATCAGGAATCTGCATATTGCCGGTCGTTGCGTAGATTGCGGTTCCTGTGTTTCTGCCTGTCCGGTTGATCTTGATCTGCGAGTGATGAGCAAGAAAGTGGAAAAAGAGATCAAAGAACGTTTCGATTATATAGCAGGAACTGATATTAATGAAAAACCTGCCATGGCCAGTTTTTGCGAAAACGAAAAACAAGATTTTATTATGAGTTAATGATGAATTTTATAGATAACGAAAATCATTTAATCGTATCCAAGCTGTGGCTTGGATACGAGAATTGCATTTATTTTTTAATTAACCTCGTTACAAAGCCCCAACTTTGTCTCGCTACCAAACTCCTGTTTGGTAACGTAAAATATTTCTTTCCCAATGAGGGCATTGTGAACGAGAATCAATTTTTGGATTTGCTATGATTAAAATAAAGAAAACAGCCTTAAATGGTCTTATCGAATTCCTGTTAAAGGATTATGATGTTTATGGTCCGGCAGATGAAGGCAAAAAAACTGCTTTCAGGAAGATCAACTCAGCTTTCGAGATCAGAAATGATATTACCAATACACATCTTTCTCCCAAAAATGTATTCTTTCCACA
>Ga0164318_10004429_pt1 | contig 13505 bp, 12 predicted proteins | sample GuaBasSedimGuay9_FD_113734 | JGI IMG/M metagenome (GOLD analysis project Ga0164318, IMG submission 113734) | Subseafloor sediment microbial communities from Guaymas Basin, Gulf of California, Mexico - Guay9, Core 4571-4, 0-3 cm | ecosystem: Environmental > Aquatic > Marine > Hydrothermal vents...
CACAAATATTTCGGACGGATGGACATCGAGACATAACGATCCACCGGCCAAGCGGGAGCAGGCCTTCAGGATGGGGATTAACATCGTTCTGTATGCCTTGACCTATTGATTTCCAATGACTTAAGTTGGCAAGTCCGTTTTAGAATCGCCTTTTGCTGCGAGTTTAGACGGCCGTGAAAGCTGTCCAACTTTCGGTTCTCAAAATGATCACCAGTGCAAACTGCACCCAAATCCAAAAGGAGGAGAAACTTATGAAGATCCTATTGGCGTCTTCGGAGATATACCCTTTTGCCAAAACCGGCGGTCTTGCCGATGTCGCAGGCTCCTTGCCAAAAGCTCTCAGGAAAAAAGGGATAGATGTCAGAACGGTTATGCCGAGATACACCAGAAAGATAGATCCATGTCGCCATCGGATGGAATCGGTCGGCGTCTCGATTGAGTTCGAGATGGATGGAAAAAGACGAGTCGGCTTTGTGGATGTCTCAGAATACGATGATGTTCCTGCTTACTTCATCGATGAGCGCGAATTTTTTGACAGGGATGAGCTTTACGGCACACCTCAAGGCGATTATCCCGACAACTGGCTGAGGTTCGCTTTTTTCGCCCGTGCTGTCCTCGAAATGCTGCCCAAAATAGGTTTTGAACCTGACATCATCCATCTGAACGACTGGCAGACAGCGCTCGTCCCTGTGTATCAACGACATGTTTTGGGCGAAGGCCATCCGTCTCGGAAACCCAAAACGCTTTTGACAATCCACAACTTGGCATATCAGGGCATCTTTCAACCGGACATCATCCCAAAGATCGGACTCCCTGAACATCTGTTCAACATCGAGGGACTCGAATTTTATGGAAAGGTCAACTACCTCAAAGGTGGCATCGTCTTCTCAGATGCGATCAACACGGTAAGCCCGACTTACGCAAAGGAGATCCAGACGCCGGAGTTCGGTTACGGACTCGAAGGCATCCTGAAAAAGAGGGCTGACTCAGTCTTCGGCATCCTCAACGGCATAGATTACGAAGTTTGGAACCCATTGACTGATCAAAACATATTTGCAAACTACGACGAACGATCCGTGTTTGAGGGAAAACGGGTCAACAAGTGTAGGTTGTTGGAAGAGAAAGGGTTGGATTTTGACGAAAATGTCCCACTCATAGGCATAGTGTCGAGGTTGGCCGCACAAAAAGGGTTCGACATCCTCGCCGACGCCATGAACGAACTTGCCGGGCTGGACTTGCAGTTTGTCATTCTCGGAACAGGAGACAAAAAATATCAGGACATGCTCGTCGAAATGGCAAAGGCCTACCCTCAGAAGTTCTCAGTTACCATAGGGTTCGATCCTGTGCTTGCGCGCAAGATCTACGCTGGTGCGGACATGTTTTTGATGCCATCGCGCTATGAACCCTGTGGACTCGGTCAGCTCATTGCGCTCCGTTACGGAACCATCCCAATCGCAAGGAGAACCGGAGGGTTGGCTGACACCATCATCGATGCCGATGAGAATCCTGATGAGGGCTATGGCTTTCTGTTCGACGATTATTCGGCCGAAGCGCTTATCGACGCCGTCGGACGGGCTTTGAGCGCTTTCAAAGACCGCAATCGATGGGAGCAGATTGTCCAGCGTGGAATGCAGAAGGACTTCTCTTGGGACGCATCAGCAGAACAATACATCAAACTTTACGAAAAACTTTTGAAGGAGTGAAACTTCGACGCAAATCGAAGCGATTTTCCACCCGTGGTCTAAATTTCCAATCTTTTTTCAAAAATCTCGGCCTCTTTTTGAGCCACTTGATTGTCGCCCAAAGCGATGTAGGCATCGAGCATCACCGATTTCAACCGTTCTGAAAGCGGCTCGATCATCAGACCCAGGCTGGCGTAGCGGATCGCTTTGTGTGGGTCGAAGGCTTGGAGATAGTAATCGGCGACTTTTGTGTAACACTCGATGATCAAGCGCCTTATGTATTGAACGAACGGTTCTATCGACTCATAAACCACATCGGCCATAGGTTCACCTTCGACCAATTTCAATGCGGATTCGTATTTCGATATGGCGGCCGCCGTGCGGCCGAGCCGCTCGTAGTTCGACCCTTCATCGACAAGTCTCTTGAAATTGAGCAGGTCGATCCAAACGAAGTCGTCATTTAGCCGATATTGATCGCCTTCCTTGCGGAATATGTTCTGTCCCAAAGTTTTGCGGATATGTGTCAGGATCCAGTGGATGTTGTGGATCTGACGCGACGGTGCCATGTCAGGCCAGAGCATGTTGGCAAGTGCATGTGCGCCGGTGTTTATCCGAGCGATCGGCGAAATCGCAATTGTCGCAAGGACTTGCTTGGCTTTGACCGAACCTATGTGCATCAGGATGTCGAGGGACGGAAGGATGACCTTAAAAGGACCGAGCAATTTCAGTCTGACGAGGGACTGCGGCTCATTGGAACGGCTTAGAGCAGTCCGAATGGCTTCTCGCAGCTTCCTGTCGGGCAATGTGTTGAGAAACCACGAGATGCGTGCCTCAGCCCCAATCGCCCTCACAGCCTCGACATATTGCTTGATCAGGCTTCCCATGTTGGAGTCAGCGGAATCTTTGCCGTAGAAAGCCAGCCCTCGAATCCCGCGTTCGAAGATGTAGGGGAGCATAAGGTTGTAATTTTTTGATTTTGCGAGACTTATTGCCTCTTTGATCTCGAGAAATCCACGCTGTTCGCCCTGTCTCAGAAGTATTTCGCCACGAATCGCATAGCTTTTGATCAGTCCGATGATCGCCTTCATCTCCGAGTAGTGTTGGAATGCCTGCTCGATCATCTGCATCGCTTCGTCCATATCACCGAATTCCATAGAAATCAGAGCCTTGAGTCTTTCACCGACTGGTCGCCACAACGGAATATGCCTCAGCAGATGCCATCCTTCACGAAATCTTGGAACCGCCAGTTCCGCCTGACCCATCTCGATAAGCGTCTCAGCGATGTAGAACTCTTTGAGTGCAACATCTTCGTCTGAGTTCAGAGGGACCCTGTCTAAGATGTTGAGTTCCAAAGAGTAGAGTCCGATGAAGAACAGCATGTCAACATATTGGCGCATCAGGAGCAGCACATCGTTGCGCCTCGTCTCACTCATCGACATTGCGCTCCAGAGCACCGACGACATCTTGGAGACCATGCCCTTCGTCCCGTGCAGAACGAGTTCGAGCGAAAGCGCTTTTACCGTGAGAGTGGGATGGCCTATCTTTCGGACTTCACGGAGTGCTTCGAGCAGGAATTTGTTGCTCATCTCCATGTCGCCGATGGCGTAGGCCAGCCGCCCGATCTCGATGGCGCTGACTATCCACTCCTCGCTGCCGAGCGGCGATGAATTGTAAATTTCGAGCATACATTTGAGCGAATCCTCGAGCTGTCCCTTTTTGCAAAGCAATGTAGCCTCAAGAAGTTTCTCTTTGAACTTCTCGTTTCTGAGCAAGACCGACCGTTTCAACTCGTCCAGAGCTTGGCGCACCACGACCTTTTCAACATTCTCAAACTCTCGACTGCTGTCGAGCTGTTGCCAGAGCCATTTTCCAAAGTCTGTCTCGTCCTCTTTGATCTGCAACTTTTGGCGGATGGCCTTTTGTAGTGCTGGATCATCATGCATCCAATCGCTATCAAGTTGGCGTTCAAGGAATTCCTTCTCATCTTCGTTCAATGAATTGACTTGGAGGAGGAGATGGACGGCCTGATGCGGTTCTAACCGCTTGATGTAAGTCCTAATGGTGTCATCACAACAGCTTGAGATTTCAATATTTGAACGGATGAATTCGGCCAAGAGGCCGGTCGCCGTCCTCAACCTGTTGCGCTCAGTCCTGACCAATCCTTTGGCCCTCAAAGAGTTAAGATCAACATCCGGGAATAGGGTTTTGACGGCCTTCAACGGGATCGAATCGACACAGCTTGCCAAGCGTAGGAGTTCCATCTCATCATCGCCGAGTCCCTGAATCTCGGAACCGCATTCGGAGACGAGCTCGGATAAGTCCATCTGCTCGTAATTTACGAACAAGGCATGTTCGTCCATGACATCCGCATTGACCAAAAACCTGAGCAGCTTGAGAGCTTTGTCGGGGAACCCTCCACTTTTGTGCCACAGCCAGTCGATGAAATCTGGAACCTGTTCTCTGCCGACGAAATGTGTTACAAGATCGTTGAGTTCTGCGTGTGAGAACGGGTTGAGGTGGATGGCCTCCCATCCGGAGATGTGTCGAGGTTCGGTTTTGGCCGTTACGACCAACATGACCGGCAGTCCCCAAAGACGCTGCCACACTGAGACCACCTCGTCCATTCTCTCTTTGGAATCGACATCCTCTGCAAAGAGCAGAAGGGGAACCCGATCTGCGATTAGCTCTGCGATTTTCGTAAAGGTGTTGAGGTCGATCTCCTTAAACCCATCCTTTTCGAGCGATTTGAACTGATTTTTGAGGCTGTTTGGGAGCGCACGGACGAGCGCATGGCGTCCTGTGCCGATATTTTTGAACAAGTTGTTCATCCATTGGGACTTGAGGCTAAAACGGGCTTGCCCATAGGCCACACTCCATCGGATTCCGGGCGGCAGAACCGATATGAACCTTTTGAGCAGTGCGGTCTTACCGATGCCGGACGGGCCTGTTATCGAGATGCCTATGCCGCCGCTCAGCTCTATCTCATCGGCGAGCGACTGGAGTTTTAAAAGTTCATGTTCACGGTCAACGAACACATCACCGTCCAAAAACTTCATTCTATCACCTCTCACGGTGGGAGCTGAGTTTTTGTCCTATTTGGAGAACCTTATGAAAACAATGTCTCCGTCCTTGACGATGTAATCCCTGCCCTCGAGCCGAAGGCGACCGGCAGCTTTGAGGGCCTTGATGTCTCCGTATTCCATAAGATCCTCGTAATTAAAGACTTCTGCTCTGATAAACCCCCGTTCCATGTCGGTGTGGACTTTTCCAGCAGCTTTAAGGACGGTGAGGCCGTTTTTCAAGAGCCAAGCCCTTGCCTCCTTCTCGGTGGCTGTGAAAAAAGTTATCAGGTCAAGTGCCTTAAGGATTTTTGGTATAAGTCTTTGTGGAAGTGGAGCTTCTATGTTGTATTCGGAGAGCATTGCGGCCTGTTCATCGCCGTCCAACTGCATGATCTCCTCTTCGATTTCCAGCGAGGCGTAAATGTAGGGTATTTTGCGTCCATGCATCACATCTTCAAATTCTTTGAGCGACCTGCCAAACGCATCCTCTGAAACATTGACAACGACGACACGGGGCAGGGCTGAGACAAAAGAGTAACCGGAAAGCTCACGCCTTTCGCTCTCGGAGAGTTCGGCTTCGAGGACGCTTTTCCCGTCGGACAAGGCCTTTTCGACCTTTTCGAGGGCTTCGAGCAACTTTGGACTTGCCTTCTTCGCTTGGACTTCCTTGCGGACTCGGCTTTTGGCATTTTCGACTATCGAGAGGTCGGAAACGATGAAATTCAAGTCCACCTTCTGAAAATCATCGACGGGGTCTTTGCCGGAGAATGCGTTGACGACTTGGATGAGTCCATCGAAGCCGAGCAAGGCGTTCTGGATCTCACCGGCTCGTTCTTCGCGCCACATCCGTCCAAATCCATCGAAATCATGGAGTTCGACATGTGGATGGACACGCTTCTTTGAGCCGACCGCATCTGCAATCTTCTCGAGTCTTGGATCGAACAGCTCTGCGACGCCGATTCCAGAGACAAACCCTCTCGGATGTGAGGACTCAACGCCCGTCAGTATCCTGAAAAGTGTGGATTTACCAGCTCCAGCACTTCCGACGATAGCGAGTTTCATTTCTCCTTCCGCACCTCCTTAAGCGGTGATGGAACACGGTAAAAGTTTTCATGGCGATCCGGCGCATTGCGCAAAACGGATTCACGATCAAGGCCGGATTTTGGTTCATCGTCCCTCATGCGAAGGGCGAACTCGTGCGGATTGGTGAGCGGCTCGACATCGGACAGGTCGAGTTCCTGAAGTTTTTGGAAGTATTTGAGCATTTTTTTGAAATGCACTTCGAGCGCCGCTGCCTCCTGCGGCGACGGCGAAAGTTTCGCCAACTCAGCTATTTTTTTGACATCTATCTCCATCGAATGACCTCCCCGTCCTTAATCTCCGCATCTTCCAAAACAACATTAGGGCCAATTATCGCATTTTGTCCAATTTTTGTCCTTCCAAGCAAGGCCACGAAGGGATAGATGATCGTGTCCCTGCCGATCTCGACATAGTATTCGATGTAAACCGCATCCGGATCTATGAAACTGACGCCCGAGCCTATCCATTTAGACTTAAGTCTTTCCTGCATAATGCGTTCAGCGTTCGCAAGGTCGTGTCTGGTGTTGACGCCGAGCACCTCTTTCCAGTCGTCGATTTTGTAGGCGTAAACCCCGCCGACGCGTCTCTGGAGTATCTCGATGACATCGGTCAGGTAATACTCATTTTGACGATTGTCCGGACGGATTTCCTTGAGCCACTGGAAAAGGTATTCGACATCAAAGACATAGATGCCGGAGTTGATTTCACGGATGGCCTTCTCCTCCGGGAAGGCGTCGCTTTCCTCGACAATCATCATGATGCGGTCGCCGACCGAGCGGATGATGCGTCCGTATCCCGTTGGATTGGGGTGTTCTGCGGTCAAAACCGTTGCGACAGCGCCTCTTGCCCTGTGAAATTCCACAAATTTTTGGGCTGTGCCTTCGGTCAAAAGCGGTGCATCACCGGGCATGACAAAGAGGTCGGCATCGGTAACATTTCTGAGATGCGGCTCTACCTTCATGACGGCGTCGCCCGTCCCCTTCGGCTCAGGCTGCTCCACGAATGTAACGCCTGTGTTTTTAAACTCGTCCATAACCTTCTCCCTATGCGGGCCTCCTACGACAACGAATATCTCCTTTGGATTCAAAGACTTTGCTATGTCAATGCAGTAATAAAGCAAAGGCCGCCCTGCGAGGCGGTGCATAACTTTACTGACCGCTGAATTCATACGCTTTGACTCACCTGCTGCAAGTATGGCAACATACAGCGGTTTTTGAAATCTATTTCTCATAGCCATTCACCTCCCATTTCGTTGTGATTTTGTTCGTTCCGTGTAGCATCTTTGTGTCGAGCGAATTCGTCCGCAACACTCGAATTACAAAATGGCCAAAAGCAGAACGGCTTGCGCAGCCGCCTGTAACAAGCCCGTATCAATCTTTGTCTTAGGGAAGGAAAGAAATAAGAATCATTGGAATCCAAATCACTCACACAGTCCCAATCATCTCCTGCCGCCGAGATTTAAAAGAATTTTGGACTTTTGTAATTGTATTATGTCCAATCTTGTGGAGTCAAACTGGCGAGGCTATTGGTAATTTTGTTTGTGATTGAAATTTTATGTTAATTTTTTACCCCCTGCTGAGCCGCTGATCAACGACTCGACAAGAGGTGATAAACATGATCAAAAATATCTAAAAATCTACTTGTCCGAGTTGCAAGATTCCCACGCATGTCCATCGGTATCTTCCTGAACCTAAACGCCTTACCGCACCACATACTGAAATTCACTCCAAGTTGTTTTTGGAAAAAGACATCGGTCTGACGGTGAAGGCGTTACTCTGTGGACAGATCAAATATTTCGAGTTTCACCAAATTACTGTCCGCATCGAGATACCCAACGACTTTGCCGAAGCTCTGTTTGCTTTCTACCTTCTTGTTGGACAGAATGATGGTCATTATGCCCAATTCGCTGTCATAGTAAATCTTGGGTTTGTCTCGGAGGTTTGAGATTTTGATAATGCTCGGCCTTTCTTCTTCTCCGTAGTAAATGACCGCATTTCCAATAACATCTGCACTGACGATCGGCGAATAAAACAGGAAAATTTTCGCCTCTCCGGTGGATTCGTCCCAAAATGCGGACGGATATGTCGTTGGGATTCCGCGCAAATCGGACGGCATTGGCGATATTTGTAAGGTAGTTGTCGGAACCGCCCTTGCACGAAACGGCTTCAATTTTTGTGAACGTCGATAATAGACCCAAGAGCCGACCCCGACTCCAACGATGATCACTGTGATTGTGAAGATCAACTTATGCCGCCAGAGCCACAAAATAGCCCATTTGATGAAACATGCGCCACCCTCGCCAGGTTCACATTCACCCCAAAGGGCGACGATCCCAACGATAATCAATATGAAGCTGATCACTATCAAAAATATGAGCATCTCTCACTCCTTTGGTGATGAAAAATGTAAACCCAGCAAAAGGAGAATGCCCCAAGCAAAGATTCCGATGACAAAGTGCCACCATACACCTTTCTTTTCGCCTGTCAGAAGTTTCAGGAGATAGCCAGCGACCAAAACCTTGCTCATATCGATCGTGTAAGCTCCGAGTTTCATTTTTCTTTCACGGGTGAACCACTTTTTCTTTCTCCTACTTTGCATAGCTTTTTGCCCTTATGTCCTTTAATGACGGGCCTATTTTTACCAATCCGGTCTCGGTGATTTCAAGGTAGTGGGTGTCCGTATCGTGCCCGCAAAGGCGGCATCCATCTATGCGAAATAGACGGACAAGTTCTCCGATGGGTTTGCCGAAAAGATTCTCATCGTAGCGACTTGCTATCATTTTTTTCGACAGGACAAGTGTGCAATCGACGATATGCGATACAGCATAGCCGCCAGCGGCCTCAGCGGAGAGCTCCTCGTGCCCGGAACGCTTTTGCGACACGAAGAGCGCAGTCTGATACCATTTTTTCATGAAGTTGAACAATCTCCGAACGATGCTCCTTGCGAGCATCTCCTTCGCCTCATAAAGCCCTGTTACAGAATCGATTATCGTGAACTTTATCTTGTAAGTCTTGATCGCATAGGCAAGTGTGTCCAAGAGCGTAGGGATGTCGTCCCGAAGTGCGGTATATGAAGCCGCATCGATCAGGACAATGTTTTCGTCTATGTCCTTTTCATCGATGCCCATAGCGGTTGCCCTCGATTTCAAAGCGGTGGAGACGAAGGCGGCTGGGCTTTCGACCGTGATGAATCCCACTTTGTGCCCCATTGAGGCCTGTTTGACTGCAAACTGCTCAACCATGAGGCTTTTGCCTGTGTCAGGAACTCCCGTCAAATTTATCACTGCGTAACTTGGGTAACCTCCAAGTGGGATCTTTTTGGGCTTTTTGCGCACGATTTTCGTCGTGAAGAAAAGTTCGTCGAGGCCGTCAACACCCGTTGGAACCCCTTTTAACTCAGGCGCTCGTTTGGCAGCCTCGCTCAACAGCTCGACGCTTTCCTCGATCACACGCCTCTCTCGTTTTTCCTTTTCCTCTTCTCCCATAGTTCAAAACCCCCTTTTGTATTCGAGTGTAAATGTGTTAAACCTCAAGTCATTGCGCCTGTTCAAACTGTATTCGACCTGAACATTATCTCCGAGAAGACTAAAAGACAGAGATCGTTCCACAAAATCAAGTCTATCATAAACTTTGCGAAAGTAGCCATAAGACGAGATTTTGAAATTAAAGCCAAAGTTCGTTTTTATCAACAATTCAGGCCCTATCCAATACTCTTTTGTAACCCTTTGCCTGTGATAGACAAGCTCCGAGATGTTCCCTCTGTCGGAATATTTCAGTCTGACCGCAAGACCCGTTTCGATATGACGGAACGGGCGCAAAACCTTTACATCGACATCGAAATCTCGTAGCAACATATCCTTGTCTTGTGCAAACTTGTAACGAAGGTAATGTGCCGACAGTTTGTAATTCGCTCTTATTGTCCATTTTCCGTCGCTTTCAAATCCGACATTTAAACTGAACGATTTGCGTTGCCTCGTGTTGGCCGAGCGTTCAGATTTTATGAACACGAAATCGTTCTGTTTCACGCCCATCCGAATTTTTGTCTTCAAATTCCGCAAAATCAGGTAATCTCCGCCTTCAACATAAAATTCGATTTCACGCTCATCGTTGTCATCTGCGCTCCCTCCCGACGGAAAGGTTGTTCGCTGTAACTCTATGGAATAGCCCAATTTCATCGATTGGAGGTCGAGCAACACCTCCAATCCCCGAGTGGAATCGATCTCCAACACACCGGCGTTGGGATATTTACGCTTGACTAAGCCCATGAAAAAAGAGAAATCTATGGGAATAAATGCGTTGTCGGTGAATTTTAAACTGTTTTTGAAGCTGAGACTTTGCTCCAACCTGTCCCTAAGAGGTTCCCTGACAAAGTTGATAGACCTCTCGGAAACATTGACCGATAAATTGAAACTTCCAAAAGGATGTGTCCTTTTCCAAGTAGCGGCTCCTTCTTTGACCGTGTGTCTTTCGTGGTTTGTCCCCCCGGCCAATTCATAGCTGAAGTCCGCCTTTTCAAAGCGGATATAGCCTTCCAATCCGATCGGATTATAGGCAAAATTGGCGGAGAAGCCTCTTTTTATCTTTTCGAGTATCGGTCGCCTTTCGGCCTTTCCCGTGATGTCCAGAGAGGCGAAGGGCTTGCCAAGAGTGACCCTGCCCGCAACTTCAAATCCGGAATTATCCTTCACACTCATGTCATGCAACAACTTAAGCGCTTCAAGAGATGTCGATTGTTCGATTTTTGCCCAGCTTTTCGGCTTTGCGTTCAAATTGGCGGTGAGCCTGATTCGTCTTTGCTCGATGAGGTTGTCTTTGTCGATCTGGCCCTCAGTTTCCAAGTTCAGGAGTCCGAACCTCAAAGGTCGATTTAGCGATACTTTAAGAGTCAGCTCTCTCACTTTCCTTGCGAGGAAATGGTCATTTTTTGAGAAGGATGAGAAGCTCCAGTTCCAATTTTGATAATTCTTCTCTACCAGAAATGAGGCGACCTCTATGTCTTTGAGCAAGGAAAAAGAAGAAAACACCCGCCCGTTGTAGGCGAGTGTTATGACGAGTGCGATTTGGGACAAAAGCACGATGAATCAGTTTCCAAAAATTAAATCCTTGAGGTCTTTGGCGGCCGTAAGTCGTTCCCAGGTAAAGCCCTCCTCCTCACGCCCGAAGTGGCCATAAACCGCTGTCCTCAGATAGATGGGACGAAGCAGGTCGAGTTCTTTGATGATGCCGCGGGGTGAGAGGTCAAATCTTCTGCGGATCGCCTTCACGATGACCTCCTCTGGGACTTCGGATGTTCCAAAGGTATCGATACTTATGGCAACGGGCTGCTGAACGCCGATGGCATAGGCAAGTTGGACTTCCACTTTTTTCGCCACGCCTGCGGCGACGAGGTTTTTCGCTATGAACCTTGCCATGTAAGTCGCTGATCTATCGACCTTTGTCGGGTCTTTTCCGGAGAAACAGCCTCCACCATGCCGTGCATAACCGCCATAAGTGTCAACCATTATTTTCCTTCCAGTAACGCCCGTGTCCCCGACAGGGCCTCCGATTACGAACCTGCCGGTTGGGTTTATAAAAATTTTCGTGTCGTTGTCCATAAGCTCTGACGGTATAACCTTTTGAATGACTTCACGGAGGATGTCTTGGCGAAGGTCGTCTATGCTAACATCCGGACAATGTTGAGCTGATATGACCACAGCATCGACACGAATTGGCCGACCATCCTCATATTCCACAGTAACTTGGGATTTTCCGTCGGGTCTCAGATACGGCAGGACGCCCTTTTTGCGGACATCGGCAAGCCTTCTGACGAGTTTATGTGCCAGCATAATCGGCATAGGCATGAGCTCGGGCGTCTCATCGACAGCAAAACCGAACATCATTCCCTGATCGCCTGCCCCGCCAATGTCAACACCGAGAGCGATGTCAGGCGACTGCTCCTGTATTGAGGTTACTACAGCAACAGATTGATACTCAAAGCCATATTCAGGTCTTGTGTAGCCGGCCTTTCGCACAACTTCGCGCACGATGCTCGGAATCTCGACATAGCATTCGGTCGTTATCTCACCGGCGACCATGACCAACCCGCGCGTTGTCAGTGTTTCGACAGCGACGCGCCCATGCTTGTCCTTCGTCAGGATTGCGTCGAGGATGGCATCGGAAATTTGATCGGCCAACTTATCGGGATGTCCTTCTGTAACTGACTCCGATGTAAATAGTTTTTTCTCTGCCACTTTTCTCCTCCTTCGTTTGTGAGGGCGTATTATAATTTTCAAGGTTAAGTCATTCAAGCATTTGGGGACTATCGATGATTCCGTCTGTGATGAAGGACTTCGTATGAAAATTTGGCTTTGTCAATATTTTTGTGTAAGCCATTTCAAAACACCTCCTCAGATTCGTAAATCGAGCGAAATAACTTATAAAGCTCCGGAAACGCACCTTTGAATCTTGGCTCCGGCCACCTCCATCTCCTCTCTCGCAACTTCCATAAATACATCCCCCATTTCGCCTCCAATATCCTCATGCTCTGGGAGAGCCTTAGTTTTAAAGCAATCCATGACATTTCAACATAAATCTGAGAAAGATTCCAAAATTGGAGTGCGTTGAATGACGGGATGTGGTCAGCCTATCTTGCCGCTTCGCAACAAAAATTCCGGTTTGTAAAGGTCTTTGTTACTTGCGTTAAATTCGTGTTTTACTTGGACTTGTAGATTTTCCAGTGTGTAAAGTTGCCATGACACAGGCACAAAGGCCGACTTCCCTTCCCTCTGTTCCCTTGTCAGCTCAAAGCTCAGGAGCATGTGAAAGGCGTCTTTTGTAATTTTTGGATCTTTGGACGGGGAGAAGAAAAAAGTTCTAAATGTTTGAGTCTTTGTGGTTGTGCTGTAAGTCTTGCAATCAAGATAAACGACACGACCATAGGTGTCCGTAATTTCGATGTCTGGGTAACCTGCGACTTTCACGCGGCCACTTCGGGTGTGAGGCTTTCTTGCTGACAATCCAACTTTCTTCAACGCCGACAGAACAAAAGCCTCCATACGATTGCCAGCTTCGTTTGGTCGCCTTGTAAAAATTCCCTCTCTGTAGGCCTTATCTCCTGCTATTTGTGCAGCGGATTCCAAAAGATTCAATAATTCCGTGTTCCTTTTATCCGTCGGGTCAAATTTCAACACCTCACAGCCTGTTAACGCTTTTATGGCTATCGAGTAAGGGACACCTTTGAGCGGTTCCAAAAACTTGGCGATTATCGCTTCGAGTTGCCTTACATATTCATCATGGTCAGGCATTTGTGCGCTCCTTTTTGAAAATTAAAATGTTTTCCTTTTGCATCACGTTGTATAGCCCGAAAATGATCTTGTCTATGTTTTTCACCAGCTTAAGGCCAATTTTTTCAGCGTAGTCTATGATGAATTGGACTGACCTTACCTCTCTGCCCTGATAAGTTGCGTTTCCTATCACGATAACAGCATATTTTCCTGGCTTTAAGACCCTATGCATTTCTTTCAGGCTTTTCTTCATGTCTTCGTTGTAAAGTGCTATTCTGTTCAGACCTTTGCCCCTGATGCCGATAAACTTTTCTTTCAATCCATGTAAGTCCTCATATCCCAAAGTCTTCAGTGCATGGGCGTCATTGGAAACATAATCCAAGGCAATTGAATACGGGGGAGATGTTATTATGCCATCGA
>Ga0164318_10004431_pt1 | contig 13503 bp, 12 predicted proteins | sample GuaBasSedimGuay9_FD_113734 | JGI IMG/M metagenome (GOLD analysis project Ga0164318, IMG submission 113734) | Subseafloor sediment microbial communities from Guaymas Basin, Gulf of California, Mexico - Guay9, Core 4571-4, 0-3 cm | ecosystem: Environmental > Aquatic > Marine > Hydrothermal vents...
GAGTTCGGAAAGATAACAAAACAGGAATGGAAAGACATCAACAATCTCCTTGATTTCTGCGAAGATAATTTCAAAGAGACAATAATCATAAAAGGAAACCATGACCCAATTCTTAAATTCTTGGTTGACAAAAGGAACATCAAAGAAGCAAAAGAATACAATCTTAGTGGTGTTCTGATGGCCCACGGAGATCACATCCCTGAGAAACTCAGCAGAATCATCCTGATAGGACATGAGCATCCCGCAATAACATTAAGGCATGAAGCAAAGAGCGAAAAATACAAATGCTTCCTGAAAGGAAAATTCAGAAAAAGCATACTGATAGTTCAGCCAAGCTTCAATCCATTGGTTGAAGGAAGCGACGTGACAAAAGAAAAGGAGTTCGGCCCGTTCTTTAAGGAAGGCCTTAAAGACCCAGAAGTGTTCGTATACGACGATATGACAAAAGAAGTGCTCTATTTTGGAGCTTTAAAGATGCTATAAACACAAAAGAACTTAAGATTTTCCTCAAAAAAACAACAAATATTAAAAAAGCAAGAATCTTTCTGATTGAAAGAGTAAAAATGGTGAAAGTCAAAAATAATACTGGGTATCCTATAGATTTAGAAGAGAAATGGAGTGAAGAAGATACAAACAACGCTATATTAATTTTCCAAACAATAATTGCAGGATTAAAAATATTTTTAAAATACCCAATAAGAAACGTCTTTGAAACAAGAATTCTAAATGAAGTAGAAGAAATAGCAAAAACTACTAAAATAATAGAAATTAAAATTGAATTTGAACAACTAAGTAAAACAAAAAATCCTGAAGAATTTCTTAATGGACTAACTAAAGCGATGTCAAAGCTGGATAACCTTATTCCAAAAACCAAATGGAAGGAATGGCTAAATACAAAAACAGAACTGCTTGAAGTTGAGAAAATTGCAGAAATCCAGCTTGAAAAATATGAAGAATCAGAAATTCTGGCTTCAAACTATGAACTGTTGTTCAAACCAATCAAAGAAATGGTCAATTCAATGATAACAGTGATCCAGAGAAAAGGTAGTGTTAATGACATAATTGGAATAATTACAGGAACAACAAAAAGACTTAAAAAATCCGCAAAGATTTACCCTGAATTTGAAGAAACCTCAAAAAACTTCATAAAAGAATTAAACGTATTCAACAAAACTGTTTCTAAGCTAAAATCCAAGAAAATCAAAAAAGAAGACAGGCAACAACTGATTCTCCTTGAAACAAAAGAATTTCTTTTCAGATTAAAAAAACACATTCCTGAATATATTCAGGAAAGGATCAAAATCAGAAAAATAATTGATTTTGTCCAGAGCTGCACAAATAAGAAATTTCTTGAGCTGATTTAAATACGCTGAGATTGGATATTGATTAGGATTAGCTGCAAAAATATTTAAAATAAGCAGACAAACTGTAAAAAAAATGGTATTAAAAATTGCACATCGAGGGGCTTCAGCTTATGCTCAAGAAAATTCTATGCAAGCGTTTGAAAAAGCTCTTGAAATGAATGTTGATGGCGTAGAATTTGATGTTCATTTAACAAAAGACAAACAGATCATAGTAATGCATGACGACAATGTGCAAAGAACCACTAATGGATTTGGGCTTATTAAAGATTTAACTCTAGAGCAGATTAGGATGTTTCATCAAAAGCAAAATAGCGAACCAGTGCCAACTTTGCAAGAAGTATTATCTCTTTTAGACAATAAATGCATCTGCAAAATTGATGTTAAAACAGAAGGAATAGAAGAAAGGTTAATCAATATAATAAAAAAATACAAAATAGAAGATTCAGTTATCGTAACAAGCAAATCCTTAAACATAATTAAAAAAATAAAAGAACTAGACCCAAAAATAACAACAGAAATGCAGGTGTGGAAGCCATGGAATGCAGAAGAAATGATACAACATGCAAAAGAAGTTAAAGCAGATATCATCGCACCAAATTACTTAATGTGCACAAAAGAATTAGTAGAGAAAGCCCATAAAGATAATCTAAAAGTACATGTTTGGACTGTTAATAAAATAGAAGAAATAGAAAAAATGAAAATAATTGGTGTTGACGGAATAGTAAGTGATATTCCTGATAAAATATAAGTTTTTGAAAAAGAACTAGGCCCGCCAGCAAGGCCAGCGGGCATTCGTTGTAGTGAGTGAAGACACTAATTACTCAATATCATCCTCATCCAGATCTTCGTTAGTGTTGATCTGAGCCTGTTTCACCCCTTCTTCAAAAGCAATCTCCCAAGGATCCAATGAATCAAGCAAATCTTCATCCAGCAACTCCTTATCCTCTTCACTAAAAGTCGTCTCTCCTCTAAAAAAATCATCCTCCATTTTCCCACCTCCTAAAAATATATAGTTTAATGAGTTTTATATAGTTTTTGGTTATATTTTATAAAAATTATAAAGAAAGAAAGATTTTTAAAGTTTAGAGATTTTTATAAAATTGGGGGAACCATGAAAAGAAAAATAATCCAGATAGCAAACTCAACATACTTAGTTTCTCTGCCAAAAAAATGGTGCATAAGCAACAACATAAAAAAAGGAGATGAGATTGATGTAAAAGAGGAAGGCAATCATATCATAGTCTCAACAGAAGGGCGTAAAGTCGAAGTCTCAATTGAAATAGACTTAACAGATCTTGACAGGACATCTTTGCTCTATATAATACGCGCATTGTATAAGAAAGGATATGACGAGATAAAGATCAACTTTAACAATCCGACAACCATCCACTTCAGAAAAAATAAGAAGCTTAACGTAATCACGCTTATCCACGATGAAGCAACAAGGCTTCCAGGGATGGAAGTCATACAACAGAAAGAGAATTATTGCATACTTAAAGCGATAAGCGACACCAGTTCTTCTGACCTCGACGTGATATTAAACAGGATATTCGGGCTGTTTCTGGACGCTTACAGTGATCTTTTAGAAGGCGCAGCAAATAACAATCGAACATTGCTTGAAACCCTCAAAGAGAAACACGATACGATCACTAAGTTTCTGAATTACAGCCGAAGATTCCTGAATAAGAATCCTGAGAAAAAAACGTACTATTTGTCCAATACTTTAACTCAGCTAGACAATATCATAGATATAATCAACATCTCAGCAAGAAACTTCATAGGGTTTAATAAAAAAATAAGCGAAAAAACTCTTGGATTGCTGAAAAAAATGAAGAGGATCTTTGAACTGAGCATGAGTCTATTCAGAAAATTTGACAAGAAGAATCTTATCGAGCTAAGCAAATGTAAGGTTGAGATTGATAAGAATATCTCTAAAATAGGAAAGACAATACCTTACGATGAACTGAACCTGTTATTGACGATGAAGAGTTCGCTGAAAATCCTGCAATGCTTAACAGAGGATATCCTCATGAAGCATTATTGATCTAATTTGAAGTATATAGATAAAGATTTTATTGAATGGTCATATTCTTTTCCTAAAGAATCACTGATTGCCCAAGTGATTGAGTCAGAAGAAGCCTCAGTTACCTTATAATCAACGAGATTGCCCACAAGATCCTGCAAAACACCTATTATTGACATTTCTTCGGCCTTGAAAATGTCTCTCAGCTCTTTGACATTCTTATTTTCTATAAGAAGATCAAGCTTGCCAGATTTGCCTCTAATTTCAGTGTTGCTCAGTTTCAAGCTTAAATTTGTCAGAAGACTGTAAAACTTAGATCTTTCATCTTCTGAAATCACTTCTGGAACATATTTTGACATGAATTTATAAAATTCATCAGAGTTTGGTATAGAGAAATTAACAATGAAACGTTTAAGTTCTGAAAAAGTAGAACCAAACAACCTCTTTGATATAGAATCAACAAAAGTTAATCCCCTTGGCTTGTACTTGCTATGATACCTAACAATATTTTCCAATATGCTTAAAGACCTTTCCATTTCATATTCATTAAATATATGCAAAGGCAAAAAGCCATGTTTTTTTACTTTGTCAAGGTAGGACTTCTTGATCGCATCAGGCTCTTTAAGAATTTTGCTGTATTTGTCTTTCAAATTTGCGCTGTTCAGCTCATCCCCATTGATAATATCACGGCCGAGGATTCTCCTTGACAATTTTTCACTTGAAGCTGTAATCAAGATGGGAACGATCTTATCCTTAGCAATCTTTCCTGAGGAGACCAGCTCGTCAATAATATCCGCGTTCTTTGCCTGGATAAAAACATCTCCTTCTTTAAGATAGTTCAAAGTCGTCTGAGGAATCCCATACTGAATCTGTGAATTTCCTTCGTATCTTGAATAGACGAGCATAAAAACTCCTTTGATGCTCTTCCGCAAATCAAATTCTTTTTTAGACAGAAAGATCATATCTTTATTATTGACCTCATCAGGCCTCCTTCTTCGGGTAGTGCTAGTGATGACTTTGACTGCAGAATCTGTGTGGTTTTCCACATAAGTATCAATGATTGAAGTCTTGCCAGCACAAACAGGACCCAGCAGAATATACAGATGATTGTCAGCGTTGCTGCGATCATCTAAAGAAACAGGAATCTTTTTCTCTTTCTTATTCACATTCAGGACCAACCTTATGATCTCGCTAAGCGATTCCTTAAAAGTATCTTCTGGCTGCGTACTTAAGGTTATCACACCATTAATTTTTTTCATGTGCTCGACTTCTTTACGTTCTGCAACAAAAACCAAAGTATTATCATACTTTTTTGTTATTTTAGGGATATACTCCTTATTCTCCTGCCCAACAACTACCATTGCCGGCTCTCTGAGAAGATATGATTCCAACACCTGAAAATCCTGACAAAAGACTGCGGTTCGCCTGATATATAGCTCCTTCAAAATAGCATTAATTTTCTTTGCAGGATTCTCACCGCCATTTTTTTCAGGTGCTTCAGACATAAAAAGAAGAATATCCTTAGATGGCACACTGCCATAAGAGATTTCCTCAAATTTTTTCTTCACTTGATCCTTAAATCGTGTCTTATCGCTAAGACTTGATATGTTTTCAAGACGAACTTCAGATATTCTTTTAGCATCCCCATTTCTGTATTTTCGCTTTTTTTGCTGAAAAATCTCAGAATCATCTGAAGCCTTAACAACAAAGAAATAAGTCCCTTTCCAGGTTGATAAAAGGATATTAAACACATTATCATCATTAAGCGACTGGCGATCAGAGACATAAACAGCAATGCTTGGCTCATCTAATTCCAACAAAGCTTCGGAAGGCTTTTTCTCGATGAAATCAAGCCCATCTAGAGCGCTCTTAATCCTTTCATTCTCCTCGTCAGATATCAAAACTAATTTATCTTCTAGACTCATTTTTCCCCATTTCCTTACTTAAGAGTAATCTATTAATGATTTCTTTAAAAAGATTACGTTAAATCACCTGATAAAATCAGAAAAGTTTTTAAAAGAGACCCTACTGAATAGTGCTCCCTATGAAAAGTTTTGAAGATCTTGACAAAAAAATACTTAAGGCAATATTCTATAAGGTGACTAATAAAAATCAGCTTGTTAAGAAAAGATCGGAATTAACAGTAGTTTTAAATTACCTGAACAGAATCGAAGCTCACTTAACCAGCATCGAGAAAGCATTAGGAAACATAGAACTGCCTGCGCTTCTGGCCAAAAAAAAGGTCTACATTGGTGATCCTAAGAAATACCTTTTAATTTTAAGATACCTTGATAAAAAGTCAAATAAGATACTTATCGACAAAGAAACACTAGAAAATGATTTTCAAAAGCTTGTAAAAGCATTCCGAGCCAAAAAAGGTTCAGAAGAATATAATACATTCTCAAAATTTCTGGAGTACGCATGTCTAGGGGGTGAAAAACCATACAAGCTTGACGCTATTTGTGGAGAAGTCTCTCAACACTCAGTCCAGTATAAGAATCTCCAATCTGTTGATATTGATAAATTCTTAGACCAATACGAAACTTTCAAGAAGGCAGAAAAAAGCCTTGAAGAATTATTTGAAAAGAATGACAGTGACACAAAAACGTTGATGGTCACGCTCTCAGCGAACAGGATAAAAAATCACGATCATGACTGGAAAAAACTAATTGATGCAAGAGAAAAAGAAAAACAAAAAGGAAACATCTCTGAAGAAGAATTAAAAAAAGAGATTGATCTTTGCAAATCAATGAAAGGTTTCGAAGATAAGTACAATGTGAACATACTGCTGATGTTCCGGACATATAAAGAATACCTATAAGCACATTCTTTTCTTTCTACAAACAGTTCACTATGCCAAAAGGTTTGAAGGAGAAATTCATTTCTGACTTTCTCCACAGCCAATAAGATCAAGGACAACATTTAAAAATAACCGCTTAATCTAATCACCTATGCCAAATGAAGAACAACTGATTGAAGAGAGAAAAAAGAAAAGGGAAGAGCTGTTCAAGCTCGGCATCAATCCTTATCCTTACAGGTATGAGCCGACTGCCACTGCAGAATACATCAAAAAGAAATATGATGGACTTCAGAAAGACTCTGCCACAGAAGACAGATACAGGATAGCTGGCAGAATAATGGAACTAAGAAGGATGGGCAAGATAACATTCATGAAACTGCAGGACCACACAGGCAGGATGCAGGCATTCTTCTCACAGGAAAACCTTGGAAAAGACCAGTACAAGATACTGAAACTATTTGATATAGGAGACTGGCTGGGGGTTGAAGGCAAAGTATTCACAACAAAAACAGGAGAGATAACAATCAACGCAGAGAAGTTCGACATCCTTTGTAAGAGCATAAGGCCCTTCCCTGACAAATGGCACGGCCTGAAGGACGTTGAAGCAAGATACAGAAAAAGATACCTTGACCTGATCATGAACCCAGAAGTGATGGAAACTTTCGTGAAAAAAACAAAGATGATAAACTCAATCAGGGAATACCTCAACAAAAAGAAGTTCCTGGAAGTTGAGACTCCAGTGCTGCAGCCGATATACGGAGGCGGAGCTGCAAGGCCATTCACAAGCCACCTGAATTCTCTTGATATGAAGGTCTACCTCAGGATAGCGAATGAGCTCTACCTGAAAAGGCTTATCGTCGGAGGATTTCCAAAAGTATATGAGTTCGCAAGAGTGTTCAGGAATGAGGATATTGACTCAACACACAATCCAGAATTCAACAGCATAGAGATATACGAAGCATGGGCAGACATGTATGACATGCAAAAGATGGTCGAAGAGCTATTCCAGGAAGCAGCAAAAGCAATACACGGAAGCACAAGATTTGAGTATCAGGGAGAAATAATCGACGTCAAAAGCCCCTGGCAAAGCTACACAATGGCAGAAGCTCTGAAAAAATTCGCTGACATAGACATAGACAAAGTCACAGAAGAAGACAAGAAGAGACTATGCGAAGCGCACAAGCTTGAGCTGGGAGAAGACTTCACAAAAGGAGAGCTATTGCAGGCCTTGTTTGAGGAACTAGTTGAGGACAAGCTGATACAGCCAACACACATAACACTGCACCCATTTGAAAGCACACCACTATGCAAGAAATGGAGAGAAGACCCAGAAGGCCCATACATAGAAAGATTTGAGCCATACATAGCAGGAATGGAAATGGCGAACGCTTATTCAGAACTGAATGATCCAATAATCCAAAGACACTTGCTTGAAGAACAGGCAAAAAAACTGAGAGCAGGAAAAGACGAAGAAGCCCACCCTATGGATGAGGACTTTGTCGAAGCGATAGAATACGGCATGCCACCCACAGGAGGACTAGGGATAGGAATAGACAGGATGGCAATGGTGCTGTTAAACAAACCAAGCATAAAAGAAGTCTTGCCCTTTCCATTCATGAAAATCACAAAAAAAGAATAAAAAATGGTGATGAAAACAAGGCTTACAGGACCAACGATCATTGGCGTCACTGAAAAAGTAGTGCTTTATGGCCCGAAAGGAAAAAAAGAGGTCATAGCGAAAATTGACACAGGAGCATCCAAAAGCTCAATAGACAAAAAACTGGCTGAAGAGATAGGAATGACTGACCACGTCGGAACAATACTAGTCAAGACAGCCCATGGCAACAGAAGAAGGCCTGTCGTAAAAGAGATACTGAAGATCAAAGGAAGAGTCATGCACACAAAATTCACGATCGCAGACAGGACACAGATGAAGTACAGGGTCCTAATAGGCATGAACGTGCTTAACAGAGGATTCCTTATAGACCCATCAAAAAAAGTATGATGAAAGCCGCAATAATATCAGGGGGGAGCATCTCATCAGAATGGTTATTCAAAGAAATGAAAAAACTATTTGATGAAGTCGACCATCTCAACATAAAAAAGATAGATGTCTGCATCTCAGGGAAAGACGCTGGAGTGTATTATGAGAACAAAAGAATCAAGGAATACGACTGCATCTACGCACGAGGAAGCCACAAGTACTCAAGCCTATTAAGAGCAATAGCATCATTGACTCATGCTTACAACCCATTAAAGCCCTCTGTGTACACTATCGCCCACAATAAGCTATTGACGCATCTTGACCTGCAGGAAGCAGATATACCACAACCAACAACATACTTAGCAATCAACGCAGAATTAGCAAGATCGATACTGAAAAGAGTCACTTATCCAATAATAATCAAGGTTCCAGCAGGAACACATGGAAAAGGAGTCATGATAGCAGACAGTTATGAGAGCGCCAGCTCAATGCTTGATGCATTATCATTGCTGAAACAACAGTTCATCATACAAGAATTCATCAGCACAGACGGAACAGACATCAGAGCAATAGTTGTAGGGAACAAAGTTGCGGCAGCAATGAAAAGAAAAGCCGTCAGAGGAGAAGCAAGAGCAAACATACACGCAGGCGGAACAGGAGAAAAAATAATACTAGACCTGCAGACGAGAAAGATTGCAGTCGAGACAGCACAAAAAATAGGCGCAGAGATATGCGCAGTGGACATACTGAAAGGATCTTCAGGACCGCTTGTGCTGGAAGTCAACGCATCACCAGGACTGCAAGGAATAACAGAAGCGACCAAGATAAATGTTGCAGAGAAGATCGCCAAATATCTCTATGAAAAAACAAAAGAAAGACAAGAGAAGAGCGGGAAAAGAGTCGTGAAAGAAGCGCTATCAAGCAAACAGCAGATTGTCACAACCCTTGATTTCAGAGGCAACAGAATACTCCTGCCAGAACTGGCAACAATAGTTGCAAAGTTTGGAGAGAAGAAAGACGTTGTCGTTACAGCAAAAAAAGGAAAGATAGTAATAGAAGAAGAAAAATTATAAATTAATTAATTTCTAAATCACTCTTCAACCTTCAAGACCTTGTCTCCCACACGGACAGCGTCACTGACTTTCAAGCCAACTTCCATCCCTTTCTCTGCCTTCTCAATGTTGTTATGCTCAACCTGCATTGATTCAACCTTTTGCTGAAAGTTAGTGGTTGCCCCTTCGATTGAGATTGTGTCTCCAACTTTAAGCTCATCATCAAGCTTGATGACAGCAACATTGATCTTGCTGAAAAAATGCGTTATTTCTCCGATAGGCTTTTTTTCCATACAAACCACCTCAAAAGAAGAAAAAAAATCATAATTTAAAATATTTTCTGTTTATTATGGTAAGCAAGGCCAAATCCATTAAGAGATTGCACTGCTGTTTGAATGACAGCAGGACGCTAAAAATCACTGCTGATAATGCCTCGCTAACTCATTCTTAACTCCTTCCTCACCAGACTCCTTAAAACTCTTGTTAATAATCTCATAAAGCCTTTGTTTATAATCATCATTTAATCGGCTGAAAGTTTTACCAATCTCAACCTTGATGTAATTTGAAGCTTCTAACAAACCAGAATCAAGATTCCCAACAACAAAATAAAACTCAGCAATATTAACAAAATTCCCATTACAATCATTGAAATCAGAAATAGCATAACTAAAGTACTCTTTCTTTAAACCCTTAAAAACCTTAAACAAATAACCAACTTTGTCATAATCAACCAAACCTTCAAACAATTTAACAACATCACCAAGAAAAGAAACATCCTTTTGCGCAACACTCACAACAGCACCAACCAAAGCTTCTTGTACTTCTTTAGGCTTATCCATATAAGAATCAAACAAACCCATAACTTCCTTTCGTTCAAAAACATCAACCAAAACATCTAACTCATCTGCATTGCCCAAAGCAGTATACCTAACAACACCAAACAAAGTTTTCTGCATATCCTCAGATTTATCCTTGTAAGCTACTGCTAACCCAACAACACCACTAAGCTCAGAAATACCGCCCACAATAACGCCTTCAATAGCACCGAACAGATACCACTGCACAATCCAAGATGTGTCATTATAAGCCTCAAATAATCGTTCAACGTCATTCCTGCCAAAAGCATCAACAACAAAACTCAAACCACCAAAACCAAATCCGGCAACATCACCGATAAACTTAACCAATCTTTCCTGCACAATATCAGACATCCCATTATAAGAATCAAATAATTTTTTAACATCATTCCTGCCAAAAACACCAACAACACCACCCAAACCACCAAAACCAAGCCTGGCAACATCACCAATAACACCCACCAACGCACTCTGCACAACATCGGACATCCCATTATAAGAATCAAATAATTTTTTAACATCATCCTTGCCAAAAGCATCAACAACAACACCCAAACCATCAAAATGCCAAAAAGCAACATACTTTATCACATCTACTAACGCACTCTGCACAACTTCTGGCTTATTCTTATAAGAATCAAACAATAATCTAACATCATCACGCTTAAAAGCATCAACAACAACATCAAGCTTACTAAAATTATTCTCAGCAATAATTTTAACAGTATTAACCAACGCTTCCTGCACTTTTTCAGGCTTATCCTTATAAGACTCCCTCAAACTAGGCAAACGCTTCCCATCAACAACAACCTCTTTACTAAAAGCATCCCTAACATTATCTGCAACCTCGGGCTTAACACCTTTCAAATTTTTTTCAATCAAACTTTCCAAACTCATGCCACATACCTCAGAGAATTATCATTATAATTATCAAAACCATCAATTAAAACACCACTAATACGCTCCAAAGAAGCGTTAACACCGACCTCACCATTAAGCGCATACTTCTTATTAACAACATAATAAAGAATACCTCTTACCTCATCATACTTATCTTGATTCACACCCTTAAACTTATTCCTCAACTGACTAAAAACCTTACTAACCTCAACCTTAGTCTCAATTGAAGCATCTAACAATTCAGGGTTGAGATGCTTTGCATGAAGAGAATAAAACTCAACAATATTAACATAACCATCCTTATTATTATACTCACGCAAACAAGAAACAACACTGCCTAAATACTCACCATCCAAATCCTTAAAAACCTCAAACAAACCACCAACACCAGAATAATCAACCAAACCATTAAAAAAATTAATAACATCATCAAAAAGCTCTGGCTTATCTTTGTAAGAAGCAGCCATCCCCAAATTATAAAACAAGCTAAAAAATGCAGAATCATCAAGATCCTTCGATCTCAACCAAATTAATAAGTCTTTAATTTCATCTCTCTTAAAACAACTAACAAAATAATCAAGACCATCATTCTCAGCAGCACGAACAACACCACCAACCAAACCACCAACACCAAGTCTCTTAACATAATCTCCAAAAAAGAAGTTGTCGTCATCATCAAACCAAATATTCTCAGTCAACAAACTAAAGATATCATTCCTGTTGAAAGCATTAACCAAAACATTTAAAGAGTCGCTGTTTTTACCAACAATATACCTTATAGAGTTAAACAACTCTCTCTGCACAATTTCAGAAGCACCAACATACTTCTTAAACAAGTCAAAAACGTCATCCCTGCCAAAAACATCAACAAAATCACTTAGCTCACCAGCATCACACTTAGCAACATCTTTAACAGCATCAAACAAAGATTCTTGCACAATGTTTGAAATGTCTTTTATGTCCTCAGAACTAGTTGTATAATTCTCAAACAAACCAACAATTAAGTCTAGCATATTGATATTCTCTTCAGCAACTCTTTTGATAGCACCAAATAAACTCTTCTCCACATCCTTAGGAGCATCAACACTCTTTCCAAACAAATCAATGACCCTATCAAAAAGTTTAGTTTTATCTTTATATGCAGCCAGCAAACCTAAAGCACCAAATAAGTTAAACATTAAAGGATCATCTGAACTAGATAAAAAAGAGCGGCTAAAATCTTTGGCGTCCATCTCTCCCAGCAAACCCCCAACTTTATCACTCCTAAAACAACTAACAAAATAATCAAGACCATCATTCTCAGCAGCACGAACAACGCCACCAACCAAACCACCAACACCGCTCTTTTGAAAATGTTTGCCACCTAAAAGAATATAAAACTCAATCCCTTCAGTTAAAAAATCAACAATATCTTCCCTATCAAAAGCTTCAATAACCTTATCAAACCCCTTTACACCGTTTTCTTCACTAAAAATCCTAACAGCCCCAAACAACTCTTTCAAAACACCTTCAGAAACACCAGCCAACTCATACTTCTGTCTTAAAGAGACCAAAGACTTCCTGACACTGTCCCTATCAGAAACAGGAACAATCTCAACAATTTCCTCAATCAAATCATCCAAACTCATGCCACATACCTCAAAGAATTATCATTATAATCATCAAAACCCTTAGTTAAAGTTTTACTAATAAGCTTCAAAGATTCAAGAACTTTCTTCTCCTTCCCTTTCTGCGCATAATTCTTATTAACAATCTCATAAAACTCCTTCTTCATAACATCAAACTCTTCCTCATACGACTCAAACGTATTCTTCAACAAACCAAAAACCCTGCCAATCTCAACCTTAGTCTCAACAGAAGCATCCAACAAACCAGAATCAAGATTCCCAACAACAGAATAAAACTCAGCAATATTAACATAATCATCCTTATTATTATACTCACGCAAACAAGAAACAACACCATCTAAATACTCACCACCCAAATCCTCAAAAATTTCAAATAGATAATCAGCAGAGTCATAATTAACTAAACTTTTAAACAACTCTTTAATATCATCACGCTTAAAAGTATTAATCAAAACACTTGACTTATCTTTATCAGAGTCATTCAGAGCAACACTCTTAAAAGCACCAAACAACACATCCTGCATCACATCAGACTTATAAAAACCAAACAACTCTTTAATATCTTCACGATTAAAAGTATTAAACAAAACATCCAACTCTTTCATGCCATCCCCTCTAAGAACAATCTTCTCCACAGCGTAAACTAATGCTCTCCGCACAGCATCAGACTTATAAAAACCAAACAACTCCGTGAAATCATTACGTTTAAGAACACCAACAAAATCATCAAACAAAGAAATATTTTTCACAGTAACATGCCATGCATCATCAAGCAACACCATCAACACATCATCAGAAAATCCATTATAACTGTCAGCCAAATCAATAAAATCACCCAACTTATCAGGATCCTTCTTAACAACCTCCTGAATATCCCTAACCAAAATCCTACGCA
>Ga0164318_10004432_pt1 | contig 13502 bp, 13 predicted proteins | sample GuaBasSedimGuay9_FD_113734 | JGI IMG/M metagenome (GOLD analysis project Ga0164318, IMG submission 113734) | Subseafloor sediment microbial communities from Guaymas Basin, Gulf of California, Mexico - Guay9, Core 4571-4, 0-3 cm | ecosystem: Environmental > Aquatic > Marine > Hydrothermal vents...
AAACAAATTTGAATCATTTTGCTCTGAAGGCAAAGATTTATTTGAAAGCTGCAAAAGCGGCTTTTGAAGAATTGCAGGAACTTAAAATTGTTCATGAAGTTGGAGGTTTTGCGTAAGGTGAGTGATTTATATGAAATTAATGCGGTCTATAATTTGACGATTAACTATATCATGATTTCTGTTTGTGTGCGGACGATATGTTTTTATTTATTGGGTTGTATACTGTGGGATATAGTCTTGTTGGCCTTTTGGGGTGGTTGGTGTATGAATGCTTTTCGGATGTCTTTTTGTGTGCTGTTTGGGTTAGCGGCGCTTTTTGGTTGTTTTTCAAGTGCTTTTGCTGTGCACGTTGAAAGCGCAGATAAGTTTGTTCTTGCGGCAGGGGATGTTGTGGCTGATGATCTGATTGTGACGGGTGGAGAGATTGTTATCGAGGGTACGATTGATGGTGACCTTATTGCTTTTGGCGGCAATATTGTTGTGTCCGGTGATGTGTCCGGTGATGTGCTGATTGCAGGGGGGACTATCAAGGTTACGGGTGATGTGGCTGATGATGCGGTTCTTGCGGGTGGCGATATTGAGATTTCTTCTGATATCGGGGATAATCTTTTGGCAGCTTGTGGGAGTTTTAAGATGGGTGAGGATAGTTCTGTTGGCAGGGATGCTATTCTTGTTGGCAGTGATGTTAATGTTTCTGGTGATGTTTCGCGCAATCTTTTAGTGCATGGGTCTATTGTTGAGATTGACGGTTCTGTTTTGGGGAATGTTGTTATTGATTCAGAGCGAGCGCCGCGGATTCTTGCGGGTGCTGAGATTGTAGGGGATGTCAATTATACCTGTGAGTATGATATTGTTGTTGATGAGGGGGCTTCTATTGTTGGGTATGTGAATAAGAAGATTCCGGATGAGGGACGCCAAAGGAGTGATCTTGAGAAGTTTAATGCGCGGCTTTCAGGGTTTTTGTCTATTTTTGCTGTAGGATTTTTGCTTGTGCGGATGCTTCCTGTGTGTACGCGCAATGTGTGCAATAATCTGAAGAAGTCCGCGCTGAGGTGCGGCTTGTGGGGGGCTGTGGGGCTTGTTATTGTGCCTGTTATGGGGTTGTTTTTGGTGATAACTATTGTGGGGCTGCCGCTTGCACTGATGTTGTTTTTCGGGTATCTTCTAATGATATATGTGTCGAAGGTCTATGTCAGTGTTTTTGTGGGTAAGTTTATTTTGAATATGACTGGCAGCAGGAGTGATTCGCTTGTGTGGATGCTATTCTTCGGGCTTCTTGCGTTTGAGTTGGCTGGGCTTGTGCCGGGGGTTTCAGGGTTTGTTTCGCTTTTGGTGCTTGTGTTTGGGTTCGGGGCGATTATGCTTACCAAGAAGGAGATGTATGCCCAGTTCAGGAAGAAGAAGCTTGTGTAGGTTTTTATGTTGTGGTTGGATTTTTTTTCCAGAATCAGGCTAAACATTTATAAACTTGATGTGTTAAGTTTAGTGTGGGTGCAGCGATAGATAATATAAGAAAATCTTGTTGCTGACACATCAACTGAAAGGTTGGTTAGCACTGTATTCTTTTTTACATAATGCATGGATAAGGATGTTGGAGCTTGTGACCGTTTGATATAATGAAGTTAGGTGATTTGTATGGCACAGAGAGAATTGTTGGTTCCGTTGAATGTTTATTTGTCTACTGGTATTCATATCGGTATGATACAGAGGCTTAAGGTGATGGCACCTTATATTTACAAGGTCAGGCCGGATAAGCTTGCAGTGTTTGATATTCAGAAGATTGATGAGCGTATCAGGCTTGCGGCAAAGATGCTTGCCAGGTATGAGCCTGAGGAGATTCTTGTGGTTTCGAGGAAGAAGAATGGCCATAAGCCGGTTGTGAAGTTTGCGGAGGCTGTTGGTGGGGCGCGTGCAAAATGGGGCAGGTTTATGCCAGGTATGCTTACGAATCCTAATTACGAAGGGTATTTTGAGCCGAAAGTTGTTGTTGTTACTGACCCGTTTGCTGACAGGCAGGCGATTATGGAGGCATTTAATGCTAATGTGCCGGTCATAGGGTTGTGTGATACTTATAATAATCCGCAGTATGTGGATCTGATTGTGCCTTTGAATAATAAGGGCAAGAAGTCTGTTGCGCTTGTGTATTGGATTCTTGCGCGTGAGTACCTGAAAATCAGGGGTAATATCAAGGGCGATGCAGAGTATAAGTTTAGTGCTGAGGATTTTGAGATGCCTGACAGCCCTGTTGTGCGCAGGGATGGTGATGACAGGCGCGGCAGGGGCGGTATGAGATCTGAGCGCCGCGGCGGGTTTAACCGGCGCTTTTGATTGTGTGGCTTTATAGTCGCGAGAGGTGGGTTTTGTGGATTTGGCGCAGTTGATTAGCGGTATGTTTGGGGAGATTGATCCTGTAGTCATTATGCTTTTGGTTGCTGCGCTGCCGTTTGGTGAGTGCAGGGCTTCTATATTGTATGGGGTTATGAAGGGTATTGATCCTTTTTTGGTTTTTTTTGGGTCAATCTTTGCTAATATTCTGGTTGTGCCGATAATATTCTTTTTTCTTGATCGGGCGAGTTTTATGAAGCTTGTGAATCTTATTCTTGGCAAGAGGATTACGAAAAAGATTAATAAGAACAGGGAGAAGTTTGAGGTCTATGAGGAGCTTGCTCTTTTCGGGTTTGTGGCGGTCCCGATGGTGGGAGCAGGGGCATGGACTGGTGCTTTGCTTGTTGCGGTGCTTGGGCTTGATAAGAAGAAGTCGTTTCTGATTATTGCAGCCGGAGTTGTTACGGCGGCGGTTATTGTTTCTGCGTTTGCTTACGGGGCAAATGGTGTTTTTGCTCATGTTGCCGGTTGATGTTTTGTTTGGGCATAGTTTTAAATAGAAGTGCATGACAAATAATAACGTATGCGTGAGACGGTTGCTGAGGGATTTTATCCTTTTTCAAAGGATGAGCTTGATAAACTTATAGGTAAACTTTTGTCGGCGGCGAAGGTGAAGGCTTCTGCCAGTATTGTGGGGGCTGTTGTTCCGCATGCGGGTTATGTGTATTCGGGACCTGTGGCTGCGCATGTATTTGGGGCGCTTCCTAAGTCAGGGTATGATGTTGTTGTGATTCTTGGCACTAATCATACGGGTGTCGGTGAGAGGATTGCTGTGTCTCCTGAGGATTGGGAGACTCCGCTTGGTGCTATTGAGTGTGATTCTGAGGTTTCGGGAGCTATTGTCAATGGGTGCGAGGTTGCGCGTTTTGATGAGCTTGCGCATATGTATGAGCATTCTATTGAGGTTCAGTTGCCGTTTTTACAGAAGGTGCTCGGAAATTTTAAGCTTGTTGCGATTTCTGTGTCTTCTGATATAAATTCAGGGAATTATGAGGCTCTTGGTGAGACTATACGGGATGTAGTTGCTGGTAAGAGGGCGCTTGTGATCGCGAGTTCTGATTTTACGCATTTCGGTGCGATGTATGGTTTTCGGCCTGTGGATAAAGATGAGGCTGCATGGGTTCAGAAGACGGATAAGGAGGTTATTGATGCTGTTGTTGATTTCAGGGCTGATGATGTAATTGCGCTTTCCAGGGCGTCTACGGTTTGCGGGTATGCACCGATGGCTGTGCTTTTGAGTGCGGTTCGCGGCGCCAAGGGGCGGCTTGTTAAGTACGGGACTTCTTATGATGTGTCCAAGAGTAAGGATGCTATTGTGGGTTATGCGGGGATTGTTTTTGAGAAGTAGGTTATGATTTTCTTAGCGGTCTCTCATTTTTCATAATGAGGTAGTAGAAATGGTTATCTTTCGTAAATATTCCCTCAATTTCATATTTTCCTTCTTTTAAGATTTTCATTCCCCTACTTTTAGGTACTTTTTGCCAAAAATGTTTTTTAAAATGTAATTTAATAAACGGGATAGATCCGGTTTTATCGTGGAGTGTGTACTCTATCACGCAATAATTATCATTAGGTCTTTTGAAACTTTTACGCACCAAGAAACCATTTAGTTTGAGTTTTTGCCCCACATACTGGTTTTTATTCTTGAATATTTCTTCAATAGAGGGCTTATTCTTTATGTCTCTAACCTGATGAATGATATATTCATTTTGTTTACTTTTTTCTTTTTCATACAACTTTATTTCTGATTCTGTTTGAATGTAAACAGGAAATTGTGTGTCTGACCAGTCTATATCTTCTATTAAGACACACCAGAGTTCATTTATCTCCAAAAATAATTTTTTAATGTGCGTCATAGGATAAAATATTTTTGTTCTGTCTTGGTTTTATCTATTTATTTCTTTTATAGTGTGTCCAATCCAAATAATAATGATTACTGCAATGAATATAATGATATATGTTACAGTGAAAACTGCTTCAATTCCGAAATTTAAAAATAGTATAGGACACATTGTGAGGAATACAGCGAGTAAAACGGTAACAAAAGTTTCCTCTATATTTAGATATTTCTCAATACTTCTGGATTCTTCTGGATTCTTCTTCTAAATTATTTTTTGTTGTGTTTATCATCATATGCAATAGAAATATTTTCTCTTCCCCGTTCTCCTCTCCTAAAATTAAAGGTTTAGTTTTTATAGTTTTTTTTTAGAGATTGTTCGTCAATAGTAAAGTCAATCATTGTAACCACATAGAGATATTTTTTGTTCTGGAGGATATTTCTGCATCAAATTTAATAAAGTATTAGCGCTATTATTTGTTTATGGGAATGATACCCTTATCACGGATTCATGGCGCGCTTGAGAAGTATAAGAAGGACGATATCAAAATTGGTACTGTCTGTTCGCATTCTGCGTTGCAGATTTTTGCAGGGGCGCATGATGAGGGGTTTAAGACTGTAGGGATTTGCGCCAGGGACAGGGTTGATACGTATAAGGCATTTGGGTATGCGCAGCCTTCGGAGTTTATTGTTGTCGACAGTATCAAGGACATGCTTAAGCCAGAGGTTCAGGATGAGCTTGTTTCTAAGAATGTCATTCTTGTGCCGCATGGGTCTTTTGTTGAGTATCTTGGGGCAAAGAATATTGAGGATAAGCTGTATGTGCCGATGATTGGCAACAGGGTGGTGCTTGACTGGGAGAGTGACAGGAAAAAGGAGAGGGAGTGGCTTTCTGATAAGGCTAAGGTTTCTATGCCACGGGTGTTTTCTAAGCCGGATGATATTGATTGTCTTTGTATTGTCAAATTTGACGGGGCTAAGGGAGGGTCAGGGTATTTTAAGGTGACTTCGTCAAAGGAGTATTATGAGGAGGTCAATAGGAGAGGTACTGCTCGCGGGAACACGACAATCCAGGAGTATCTGGTGGGTGTGAGGTATTATGTGCATTATTTTTATAGCCCTTTTTCTGATAAGGGTTATCCATGCAAGAAGGGGTCGCTTGAGCTTACGGGTATTGACCGGCGTGATGAGAGTAATATTGATGAGTTGCACCGGCTGGGTATGACGGATGTGCAGATGGCTAAAGCAGGTGTTGATGCTTCTTATACTGTTACGGGGAATACGGGGTGTGTTCTTCGGGAATCTTTGCTCCCGGAGGTTTTTGAGATTGGCAGGAGAGTTGTTGACGCGTCATGTGAGCTTTTTTCGCCGGGGATGATTGGACCTTTTTGCCTTGAGACTGTTGTTACGCCTGATCTTGAGATTAAAGTGTTTGAGGTTAGTGCGCGGATTGTTGCAGGGACTAATGTTTATGCTGACGGGTCGCCTTATTCTTATCTTTCTTACGGGAAACCGGTGTCGTGCGGGAGACGTATTGCGCTTGAGGTCCGTGATGCTGCGGCGAAGGGCAGGGTTTGTGATATTATCGGGTGATATATCTATATTTTAGTTCTTTTGGTATTGTACCGGATAATTTGAGGTATATCTGTATTGAATCTAAAAACGATATCTGTCAACTGACACTACAAATATATAAATGAATCTAATCATTATAGATATTATGGCGGTAATTAAGGCAGTAGAGTATATTATATCCGGTAGTGTTCAAAAAGTAGGATATCGTGATTTTGTAGCTAAGGTTGGGCAAAAAACGGGATTGGATGGGACTGTCGAAAATCTTGAAGATGGATGTGTGAAAATACAATGTAAGGGTAAAGTAGAAGATATTAAAGAATTCAGAAAAAATATTGAAATACAAAAAAGCAAAAAATATCCTTTAATCAATGTAATAAATATTGAATGTAAAGATATAGACCACAGGGTAATAAAATCTAAAGGGTTTCACGAAAAGTATGGTGATACTAATAAAGAGATGGCTCAAGGTTTTTCTACTGGAATGAATTATATGGATTTATTTCGTAAGGATACGATAAGTCGAATTGATAAACTTGATAACAAATACGGTGTTCTCGCTACAAATATGCATAATATCTCAACTACCATGAGTGGTATGGTCGGGGAATGGCAAAGTGAAAGGAAATTTAATGAAAAACGTTTTGCTCAGCATGAGAATGATATTAAAGTGTTGCTGAAGATATTAACAGAGAAATGAAGAATTGATCTTGGGTAGGGTGCATTTTCGTGTGTGATGAATTTGTTGATGAATTTTTTTAAATGTATCACCTTTTGGATTTAAATATGTTTCTGACAAATAGTTTCTATAGTTATACGTGTCGAGAATGCAGGCGGTGCTGTCTTGTGAGTGTTGCTTGTTTTTAGATTCTGTTGAATGGGATGCGCAGGTGGTTTTGTATGAAATATTGTGCTTTGGTTACTATCGGATTAAAAAAGGGTATTCTTGACCCGGAGGGGTTGAATACGAAGAAGGCGCTTGAGCTTCTGGGGTTTTCTTCTGTGGTGGATGTGGCAATATCAAAGGTGTTTGAGATTACTGTTGATGCGCCGAGTAAGGAGGTGGCTCGGGCTGAAATTGATAAGATGTGTATGAGGCTTTTGTACAACCCGGTTGTGAATGAGTATACGGTGACGTTTAGATGAGTGATCTGTTCAAGAGGAAGAGTGATGAGTTTGAGTTGTTTGAGGTTGATATTCTTAATGCCAGTGATGATGAGCTTGCGTCTGTCAGTGCGGAGATGGGTATCGGGCTTTCGGTTGATGAGATGAAGATGGTGCGTGATTATTTTTCTGGGGTTGGGCGAAATCCCAGGGATATCGAGCTTCAGGCGCTTGGGCAGGCGTGGAGTGAGCATTGCTCGTATAAGTCGTCCAAGAAGATTCTTAAGAAGTATGTGTTTGGGATTGATGCGCCGCAGAATATCTCTGTTATCAAGGAGGATGCAGGGGTTGTTGAGTTTGATAAGGATCATGCTTATGTAGTGGGGTATGAGTCGCATAACCACCCGTCTGCTGTTGAGCCGGCTGGCGGGGCAGGGACTGGTGTCGGCGGTATTCTTCGCGATATTGTGTGTATGGGTGCGCAGCCTATAGGTGTTCTTGATCCACTTTTTTTTGCGCCGCTTGATTATTCAGGCAAAATTCCACGCGGTACTAAGCATCCGAAGTTTTTGTATTCGGGGGTTATTTCCGGTATCAGGGATTATGGGAACCAGGTTGGGATACCTAATGTCGGAGGGATGGTCTATTTTGATGATTCTTATCTTACTAATTGTCTTGTGAATGTCGGGTGTATTGGATTTATGAGAAAGGATGAGCTGATACATAGTTATGTGGGAGGTTTAGGGGATTTGTATGTGCTGCTTGGGGGCAAGACAGGGCGCGACGGGATTCATGGGGTGAATTTTGCGTCTGAGGAGTTGAGTGAGGATTCTGAGACTGCGAGCAGGAGTGCTGTGCAGGTTGCGCAGCCAATCCTTAAGGAGCCGCTGATCCATGTGTGTCTTCTTGCGAACAGGAAAGACCTGCTTACGGGCATGAAGGATCTTGGGGGTGGCGGGCTTTCGTGTGTCGTGGGTGAGATGGCACAGCCGGTCGGGCTTGGTGCGCACATAAATCTTGATAAGGTGCCGCTTAAGGAGGAAGGGATGACACCGTGGGAGATATTGATGTCTGAGTCGCAGGAGAGGATGATGGTCACTGTTACGCAGGAGAATCTTTCTAAGGTGCTTGATTTGTGCAATGTGTGGGATGTTGAGGCTAGTGTTGTGGGTGAGGTCATAAAGAGCAAGAATGTTGTGATTGATTATGATGGCATGAATATTTTTGATATGGATATTGATTTTCTGGTGGATGCGCCGCTATACGCGCGACCTGTTGAGATGCCGGTCATTGATGAGTCTGAGCCGTCGCTTTCTCTGCCGCAGGATTATAATGTGGTACTTTTTTCGCTTCTTTCTTCGCTTAATATTGCAAGTAAGGAGGATATTGTCAGAGTCTATGATCATGAGATTATGGCTGCTACTGTTGTCAAGCCGCTTGTGGGAATGATCAACAGGACGACGCATGGGGATGCGGTGGTTTTGAAGCCGCTTTCTACGTCTTACAGGGGGCTTGCTCTTACTTGCGATGTCAATCCCCGAATGGTCGGGGCGAACCCGTACTGGGGGAGTGCTTCTGCTATGGATGAGTCGTGCAGGAATCTTGCGGCGGTTGGGGCGAGGGCGCATTCGTTTGCAGACTGCCTGAATTTCGGGAACCCAGAGAAGCCGGACAGGCTGGGGGTGTTTCATGAGAGTGTGCGGGGGCTTGGGTATGTTGCTCGCGGGCTTTCTGTTCCTTTTGTTTCAGGTAATGTGTCGCTTTATAATGAAAGTGCTCTGGGAGGGATTTTGCCTACGCCGGCTATTTTTGCGATAGGTATTGTTGATGACATCCGTAATACTTGTACGGTTGAGTTAAAGGGGGTAGGGAACAAATTATATGTGATTGGTGAGACTCGCCAGGAGTTGGGGGGGTCTGACTATTACAGGGTCTCGGGGGTTTGCGGCGGGGTTGTTCCACGGGTTGATGTTGATGTTCTTAAGAGATCGTGTGCGGCTGTAGTCTCTTCTATTGAGAAGGGGGCGGTGTGTGCGTGCCATGATGTGTCTTCCGGTGGTATTGGTGTGTGTATTTCTGAGATGATTATCGGCTCTGGGGGGCTTGGGGCAAAGGTTGATGTTGGTTCTGTTGGCGAGGGGCTTCGCCCGGATTTTAAGTTGTTTTCTGAGTCTAATACGAGGTGGGTTGCTGAGGTGACGAACGCGGGTCTTTTTGAGAAGGTCATGAAGGAGAATAATGTTGTGTTTTATGCTATTGGTGAGGTTACGGGTGACGAGAAGCTTGTTGTTTCAGATAATGGGAGGAAGATTGTTGATGCTGGTGCTTCCCAGATTGCTAAGGTGTGGGATGAGGGTATAAGAAATATTGTTGGTTGATATGTGGTGTTTTTATGAAAGCTGAAGAGATTAAAGTGGCTGTGATGGTGATGGAGGGTACGAATAATGAGGTTGCTACTTCGGATGCGTTTTCTATGCTTGGGGCTGTCCCTGAGATTGTCCATATCAACCAGTTTCAGAAGAAGGATATTCCCGGTGATATGAAGAGAAGGATTGATGATTACCAGTGCCTGTTTTTCCCGGGAGGGTTTTCCGCGGGAGATTATGTGCGGGCAGGGGCGATATGGGCTGCGAGGATGAGGGCGACTCTTAAGGATGATATTGTGAAGTTTGTCAGGGATGGGTATCCTGTTGGGGGAGTTTGCAATGGTTTCCAGGTTCTTGTGGAACTTGGGCTTTTGCCTGGAGGGTCTTCTGAGGTTATTCCTGATTATCCAAGTGCAATTCTTCGGCTGAATAAGTCTTCGCATTTTGAGTGCCGGCATGTGCTTTTGCGACATGTTTCGCGGGGGCGGTGCGCGTGGACTAAGAATGTGGGGCGTGATGCTGTTGTTGAGATGCCGATTGCGCATGGGGAAGGTAATTTTACGTTGCCGAGTGATACGGCTGATGCCAAGGTTAAGGAGCTTGTCTCAAATGACCAGATTGTGTTTCGCTATGTTGATGATACAGGTAAGTTTAGTGATGAGTACCCGTGGAATCCTAATGGGTCGATCTATAATATTGCAGGGGTCTGCAACAGAGAGGGTAATGTGTTTGGTATGATGCCGCACCCGGAGAGGGTTCTTAGCAAGTATCTTTTGCAGAGGTGGCATCATATGAAAGGTGCAGGTGAAGAGGGACCGGGAGTTTTGGTGTTTTCGTCTGTGCTTGATTATATTAAGAGGCGATTTTGATGTGTGGAATTATCGGTATTATCAGTACAAAAGATGTCTATTCTAACCTGTATGTTGGCTTGCTTGCGCTACAGCACAGGGGGCAGGATGCGTGCGGGGTGTGCGTGCATGATGGTGAAGATATGCATGTAAAGAGGGATGTGGGGCTTGTCAGAGATGTGTTTACAGATAATGATGCTGGGCGGCTTTCTGGTAAAATCGGGATAGGGCATGTGAGGTATACTACGGCAGGTAAGAATATAACAAAGAATACGCAACCGTTTAAGGTGAGGATGCCTGTTGATATCATAATGGCAAGCAATGGCAATACTATAAATACAGAGGAGCTTGTTGATTTTCTGTGGGATAATAATATTTCGATGCATACTACGTCTGATCTTGAGGCGATTTTAGGGGTCTTTAAGTTTGAGCTTAAGAAGGAGGCAGGGCGCAGTAAGGTTACTTCTGAGCATGTGTTTAATGCGGCACAGAAGATGATGAATCGTGTGCGCGGGAGTTATTCGCTTGTTATTATGGTTGAGGGTGTGGGATTGCTTGCTGTGCGTGACCCTTATGCTATAAAGCCACTTGTGTTTGGGAAAAGCGGTGATGGCAAAAATTATGTGTTTGCTTCTGAGAGTGTGGCAATTGATGTTTTAGGATATAAGGCGATATGTGATGTGAAGGCAGGTGAGGCAATACTTGTTGATTTTGATTTCAATGTGACGAGGCGCATTATCGGGAATGTTACTAAAAAGGCGCATTGTATGTTTGAGTTTGTGTATTTTGCAAGGCCTGATTCTGTACTTGACCATGTGAGCGTTTATGAGGCGAGGCTTGAGCTTGGACGCGAGCTTGCAAGGAAGTGGTCGGCAAAGGAGATTGATACGGTTATTGCTGCGCCGGATACGTCGAGGACTGCTGCGCTTGCGTTTGCGAATGAGATTGGTGTGAATTACCGGGAGGGGCTTATTAAGAACAGGTATATTGGGCGTACGTTTATTATGCCCTCTGACGTGCAGAGGAAGGATGCCATAAGGATTAAGATTAACCCGATCTCTTCTGAGATTAAGGGGAAGAAGATTGCGCTTGTGGATGACAGTATTGTCAGGGGCACTACTGCAAAGAAGACTATTGAGCTTTTGCGCAGTGCCGGGGCAAAGGAGGTGCATCTTTTGTCGTCGTGCCCGCCGATTATCAAGCCGTGCATCTATGGGATTGATATGCCGACGCATGAGGAGTTGATTGCGCATAATAGGTCTGTTGATGAGATTGATGAACTCCTCGGGGCTGACAGCCTGACTTACCAGAGCATCGAGGGGCTTGAGAGGGCGATCCCTATTGATCATCTGTGTACTGCGTGCATCAGCGGGAAGTATCCGATTCCTATGGATGGTGGGATTTTGAAGCGCATTGCGGAGAAGAGGAAGAAGGAGAAAGAGGATTGAGTTTTTGTTTTTTGCGCAAGGAGGTGCGCATTTATTGCTGTTGGAACGTATGGGATTTAAATATTTTTATGCTAAAAGAGTTCTTGCAGACAGTTTGTGTTGCTATGTTAATTTGGGGTGGTTTTTGTGAAAATACTTGTTGTAGGGAATAGTGCGCGTGCGCATATTATTGTTGAGATGCTTAAGAAGAGCAGGCATGAGCCTGAGATTTTTGCGTTTATGAGTGCGAAGAACCCGGGGATTATTAAGGTTGCCTGCGATTATGAGATCGGGAAGCTTGATTGCGTTGATGCTATTGTTGAGTTTGCGAAGAGCGCGGAGGTTGATTTTGCGTTTATTTCTCCTGAGCTGCCGCTGTCGGCAGGGGTTGTGGACGGGCTTGCATCTATTGGTGTTTCGTCTGTGGGGCCTGTGAAGGAGCTTGCTGATCTTGAGTGCAGTAAGTCGTTTGTGCGGGAGTTAATGGAGGAGTATGATCTTCCCGGGGGGCCTCAGTTTAAGGTGTTTGGGTCTCTTGAAGGTGTGCGTGAGTTTATCGAGAGTCTTTCTGATACAGGGTATGTGCTTAAGCCGGATGGACTGACCGGTGGGAAGGGGGTTAAGGTGTCGGGTGAGCATGTTAATTCTATGGAGGATGCGCTTGATTATTGCAGGGAGGTCATAGCTGTCCATGGGAGGATTGTGATTGAGGAGAAGTTTGTGGGTGAGGAGTTTAGTTTGCAGTCTTTTGTTGATGGGAAGACGGTCTGTGATATGCCTGCTGTCCAGGATCATAAGAGGGCTTTTAATGGTGATACGGGGCCTAATACAGGCGGGATGGGGTCTTATAGCGGGGCTCGGGGGCTTCCGTTTCTTAAACAGAAGGATGTTAGTGATGCGCATGCTATTACGGTTGCTGTTATGAATGCTATGTTTGAGAAGTATGGGAAGTATTACAAGGGGATTATGTACGGGGGGTTTATTGCGACGAAGGATGGTGTGAAGCTGATTGAGTATAATGCACGAATGGGGGATCCTGAGGCTATGAATGTGCTGACTGTTCTTAAGACTGATCTGGTTGATATCTGCAGGGGGATTATTGATGGGACTCTTTCGTCTGTTGATGTTGAGTTTGATGCTAAAGCGACGGTGTGCAAGTATATTGTGCCTAGCGGGTATCCGGATAACCCACGTAGTGGTGATACGGTTGATGTTTCGGGGGTTCCACAGGGGGCTAAAGTATATTTTGCTTCGGTGAATGAGATGGAAGGTAAGTTTATAATGAGTTCGTCGAGGGCGCTTGCGCTTGTGGGGGTTGCGGACACTATCTCTGATGCTGAGAAGGTTGTTGAGGAAGGATGTCGGCAGGTGCGGGGGGATGTCCGGTATCGCAGTGATATTGGGACTGATGCGCTTGTGGAGAAGAGGGTTTTGCATATGCGCGAGGTTCGGGGAGGTGCAAAGTAGGGCGCTGGTTTTATCGCCTTGCTGAATATATTGTGTTTTTCTGAGGCATGGCGGCAGATGAAGTCTGTTTGGGTAATCTTAAAGATTACCTATGGCGCGAAGCAGTTTTCTGTGGCCTTTGACCAAGTTATTGAATCTTTCGATCTCTTCTGATACGATTTTGTATCTTACTTTATCGTCTAAATTCTCGGATTTTTCTATATCTTATCCACTCTCTTATTTCTGAGTCACTATAATGGCGCTCTCTTATGCTAATTTGGTATCGGCTGTTTTTGGTATATTTTATCATTGATTTTAAAGTGTCAATAACCCCCAGTCACCGCTCCCTTCGGTCGCTATAGACTGGGGGCATGACGCACTTCTGTCTATACAGCAAAGTTAGAAAGCGTACTTTGCGAAGCAGGCAAAGTCCTTTTGAAAAGTCCCTTCTTGAAATATCTCTGTTTGCCAACATACCTTTGGACCGATGTCCTGTCTCTTCCAATGCTGTAAAAAT
>Ga0164318_10004435_pt1 | contig 13496 bp, 14 predicted proteins | sample GuaBasSedimGuay9_FD_113734 | JGI IMG/M metagenome (GOLD analysis project Ga0164318, IMG submission 113734) | Subseafloor sediment microbial communities from Guaymas Basin, Gulf of California, Mexico - Guay9, Core 4571-4, 0-3 cm | ecosystem: Environmental > Aquatic > Marine > Hydrothermal vents...
ATTAGATAAAAAAATTGATATTTCTTAAAAAAGAAGACAGCTTAAGACAGTAATCTAAAGTAAAATTAAATACATACGCTAAAATAAACTCTCTTCAATTCCCAAAAGCCCATTGTTAGGTAATTTAAAGAAATAGTGAGTTAAGGGGTAGGGTAAAATAAAGGAAATAAATCTATGAAAGAAAAAATCAAGAAAAATTGGAGATGGATGAAATGGATTTTGATTGCTGTCATTATTTATGCGGCGATTTATTTGATTTATCCAAAATATTATTTTATCAGTAGCAGTGAAGGGGTACTACGTTATAGATGTAATAAAATTACTGGACAATGCGAGAGAAGAAATTCGTCGTGGGTAAAGCAAAATAATAATAAAACAAGGGAAAATAATGTTTTAGAAAAATTGGACAAAGAATATAAAGAATTGTTTCCAGCAAAGGAGAAATAGTGAGTAGCAGGGTGGGGTAAAGATAATTTAAGACATAACAGGTTGTAATCCTTTTATTTGTTCTATCAGAAGTTCAGGACATTTAACCGAATCCATCCATCTTAAAGTTCGAAAATCGTCCCATCGGGCGAGCAAAGCAACAGAAACAGGGGGAGAAACCCTGTTTTTTTGTTGAAGATGAAAGATTATGTTAAAATAGGTATATGAGAAAACTCCCTCAATTTCTAAAGCGATATTTTTGGGATACAGATTTTCAGAAATTAGATAAAAAGAAGTGCTCTTGGTTTATTATCGAGAGAATTTTAGAATACGGCGATGAAAAAGCAGTAAAATGGATGGAGGATAATTTTAAAATGAACGAAATTAAAAAGGTTCTTTTGAAATCTAAAAATCTTTCTTTAAGGTCGGCTAATTTTTGGCAATTCATTTTTAGTTTGAACAAAAATAGAATTTTATGCCTCAAAAAATCCTTTCAAAAAAGACAAAAGCTAATCTGGAAACACTAAAAAAAGAAAATATACTTGGAAATTTTTATCTCGCTGGAGGTACTGGTTTGGCTTTACAATTAAGACATCGTCTTTCACTTGATTTAAATTTTTTCACCAAAAAAGATATTGATACTAAAATCTTAATCCAGAAGATTAAAAAATTAGGGAAATTTTCAATAGAAAAGGAAGATGAAAATAGTTTAATTGGCAGATTTAAAGAAACAAGAATAACTTTTCTAAAATATGACTATCCTTGCCTTTTTTCTTTCAAAAATTTTCAAGGAATTAAAGTTGCTGATAGCAGAGACATCGGCTGTATGAAAATTTCTGCAGTTTCTTCTCGTGGGAACAAAAAAGATTTTATTGATTTATTCTTTATCTGTCAAAAATTAATTTCATTAGAAAAACTCTTAAAGTTGTTTGCTAAGAAACACAAAAGTGTCAATTACAACACAATGCATATTCTAAAAAGTTTGGTCTATTTTGAAGATGCTGAAAAAGACCCTATGCCAAAAATGATAATTCCTGTTTCTTGGAAAGAAATAAAAAAATTTTTCAAAAGAGAAGTTAAAGAGATCAAGAATGCTTTATAATAACTATTTATCTCAAAAGTCAAAATCGTTCCAGCCAGTGGAGCAATATTCAAATCCAAACATATTGAATAAGACATTCTAAATTTTGATTAATAATTTAAATCTGGAAAATTATTTTTTATAAGAAAACTTTATAAGATATTATCAAATCAAAACATTTTAGAAAACTTTTGCTTTCCTTTCTTTTTTTATTTCTCCTCTCTTTATCCTTATCCGGAGCTTTATTTCCTCTTTCCTTATCAAGGAAATGGAGAATTAAAATAAAAACTCTCCCTTTCTTTATCTTCCCCTTTCAGAAAGAAGAAGAAATAAAATTAAAAAGAAAAAGAAGAAGATAAGAATCTCCCCAAAAAGCCTCCCTCTTCTTAATCCCTCTCCTCTGAAGGGGGAAGATTTATTAGGAAAGAAGAGGGAGGGTTTAGAGGAAAAGAGAGGAAAGATTTAGAGCAAAGGAGAGGGAAGAAATTAGAAAAGAGGAAAAAAGGAGAAGAAGAAAGAAAGAGAAAAAAAGTTCCCTCTTCAAAAGAGAGAAAATAATGCAAAATTAATTTTAATACAAAAATTGACAATCAGAATAAATTTTGTTAAAATATGAATAACAGATATTAATCTGTTAATTAAAATAATTAAAAACTAAAAAAGAGGTGGCAGGAAAAATGAAGAAAAAGATGAAGATAGGAGTCTTCTTTTGCAAAAATTGTGGGGGGCAAATAGTTCACCCTGGGATAGACAAATGCCCCTACTGTGGAGAAAATCCCTACGAAACACCAAAGAGGTTATTGACTCCTATAGAGAAGAAGGGGTGGGAAATCCTCTTTAAGATGAACAAATAAACCTCCTTAGAAAATAAGGAGGTTTGCTCTTTAACTTTAAATTACAAAATCATACTCAATGGTCATCGTTATTTACTCTATTTACTCTCTGGACAGATATTACAGCTCCTCTTTCGCTAGCATTTATGCAAAAATGATAGATTGGCAACACTCTAACTGAAATGCTAAAATTGAGAAGAATAGAGCCACCCCTTCCTTAATCCCCCTCCAAAAGAGGGGGAGGAAAGATAGAAAAAAAGATGGGGGAAGAAGAGAAGGAGGAAAAAAGAAAGAAGGAGGAGAAGAAAATTAAAAAGGAAGGGGTAAAAATTCTTTCAAATTATAATACAACTTACAATTCCTTGATTTTTATATAGCTTATTGTTAATATAAAAATGTGAGAAATTTAATCTTGCAAATTTTTATAGGAATTTTAGGTCTCTGGTTGGCCGCTGAATTTGTTCCCGGCGTAGAATTTACCGGTTCAATTAAAATTCTGGCAATAGCCGGATTGATTTTAGGCTTAATCAATTTTTTTATAAAACCGGTTTTAAGTTTAATTACCTTACCTCTAAAAATTTTAACCTTAGGACTGTTTGGATTGATTATAAATATGGGGACAATTTGGATAGTTGATGTTTTAATCGTAGAATTAATTATTAAAGGAATTATTCCTTTATTTTGGACTACTTTAATTATCTGGGGATTGAATTTAATCTTCGGAGCATATAAATAAAATAAACATTAAAGCAATTTAAATGAACTATTTATCTTTTTTTCAAATCGGAGTAGCTATTCTTTTAATTATTCTCATCCTTCTGCAACAGCGAGGAACAGCAATGGGTTCAGCTTTTGGCCAAGAAGGAGGATTCTACGCCACCCGGCGAGGAATTCAGAAAAAAATTTTCTGGGCTACGGTTATCTTAGGAGCTCTATTTATTATTCTTGCAATTTTAAATCTCTTTTTATAAAAGAAATTAAACTAGGCAATGCCATCTCTTAAAACAAATCTCCGTTGGCCCGCTTTATTCCAATGGAGACAAATTTTTAATCTCCTAACCAAAAAAGAGAAAATAGCCCTAATTATCTTTTTTATTTTATTCTTAACTTCCTCAACATTTCTTGGGTTTGATTTTTATTTTAAAAACACACAAATTAAACCAGCGCCAGGAGGAACGTATATAGAAGGAATAATTGGACAACCAAGATTTATAAATCCAATTTACGCTTCTGCTAATGATGTAGACAGAGATTTAACCGAACTTATTTTCTCCGGCTTAATGAAATATAATCAATCTGGAAAAGTTGTCCTTGACTTAGCTAAAGATTATAAAATTAAAGAAGATGGCAAAGTTTATGAATTTTTTTTAAAAGAAAATATTCTATGGCACGATGGAGAAACCCTTTCTGCAGACGACGTAATTTTCACTATAAAAACTATTCAAAACCCAGATTATAAAAGCCCGGAAATAGCAAATTGGATAGGGGTAGAAGTAGAAAAAATATCTAAATCAGCAGTCCGATTTAAATTGAAAAAAACTTATTCCGGATTTTTGCAGAATTTAACTCTTAAAATAATACCCAAACACATTTGGCAAAATATCTCTCCTCAAAATTTTCCTCTAACCCCTTATAATCTTCACCCAATTGGTTGTGGTCCTTTTAAGATAAAAAACCTAAATCAAAACGAAAAAACCGGAAAAATTATCTCCTTAACTTTAGTTAAAAATCTTAAATATTTTAAAAATCCTCCTTATCTCTCTCAAGTTATCTTTAAATTTTTTGACAATGAAAAAGAATTAATTAAAGCTGCAACCCAAGGAGAAATTAATGGATTTTCTTTCTTGCCTTCAAAAAATCATAGTTCAATAAAATTTCCGGGTTTTGCTAATTATAAAATTTTATTACCAAGATATTTTAGTATATTTTTCAATCCGGAAAAATCAAAAATTCTAAAAAATAATGAAATAAGAAAAGCTTTAAATTATGCTGTTAATAAAAAAGAAATTATAGATAAAGTTTTAAACAGCAAAGCAAAACCAGTCCACTCCCCTGTCCTGCCTCAAATTTATGGCTATAAGCCACCTTTAAAAATTTATGAGTTTAATATTAATAAAGCAAAAGAAATTTTAGATGAACAAAATTTTAAAGAAACCAGAACAGGATTGAGAAAAAAAATTATTGAAAAGAAACCTGCTTTTCAATTTGAAAAAGAACTTAAAATAGGTTCCCAAAATAAAGAAGTAGAGGAACTTCAAAAATGCTTAGCAAAAGATTCAAAAATTTACCCGGAAGCGAAAATAACCGGATATTTCGGCACCAAAACCAAACAAGCAGTAATTAGATTTCAAGAAAAATATGCCGAAGATATCTTAAAACCTTGGGGGTTGACCAAGGGTACCGGCCGAGTTTCCAAAACTACAAGAACCAAGCTAAACGAAATTTGCTTTAAATCTCCTCCAGAAATTTTACCTCTTAAATTCTCTTTAGTAGTTCCTCGACAATCCTCTTTAATTGAGGTAGCTGAAATTCTAAAAAAACAATTAAAAAACATTGGGGCTGAAATTGAAATTAAGCTTGCAGAAATCTCTACTATTCAATCTGATTTTATTAAACCAAGAAATTATGAGGCCCTGTTGTTTGGAGAGGTTTTGAAAAACCCTCCCGACCCTTTTCCTTTCTGGCATTCTTCTCAAACAAAAGATCCTGGATTAAATTTAGCGGTATATAAAGATAAAGCATGCGATAAATTATTAGAAGAAGCCCGCCAAACTTTAGACGAACAAAAAAGAAAAGAAAAATATGAAGAATTCCAAAACCTTTTAATCAAAAAAGCACCAGCTATTTTCTTATACAGTCCTGATTACGACTATCTAGTCTCTAAAAATATTAAAGGAATAAATATAAAATTGATAGTTGACCCTTCCAAAAGATTTTCAGGAATCGAGAAATGGTATATTCGTACTCACAGAGCCTGGAAATAGTAAATCAATAATATAAAAAGAGTGCACAGGCTTTGCTATCCGGCCCTTCTCTTTCTCTTTCTCCTTCTTATCTTTCTCCTTCTTATCTTCTTCCTTTTCATCCTTCCCCTTCTTTACTCACCTTCTTCCTATTCTTCCACTCCCCTCCTCTCTCTCCTTCTCTCTCCTTCCCTCTCCTCCCCTAAAAGAAAAAGGAGGAAGGAAATAAAAAAGAGGAGGAAAAAAAGTGGAAGGGGGAGAAACAAAAGAAAGGAAAGGAAAAATTAAGAAAGAGATTATTTAATCTTCCAGTTTACACACTTGTATATTTAAGGTGTGACTTTAACACACTTTTATTCTTTCTATGAAAAAACTCAAAAATCCAGATATAAGATTTTTAAATGATATGAAAAAAGTCATTTATGATAAAAAATGGCTTAAAACCGCTGACAACTTAGAGCTTTATTATATGTATAGAGGAGTAAATAAAACTAAAAATTCAAAGTTCAAAGTTCAAAGTTGTAAAAACAAAGATTCTAATCTTGATTTTTTAAGACAGGATATTACAATAATTCCGCCCAATATGCTGGGCAAGGAATTTGTCAAAACAAAAGGGCATTGTCACATCGGCAACTATCAAGAATTATATAAAATCTTAAAGGGCCAAGCGATTTTCTTAATGCAAAAAACAAAAAATAATCAAGTAAAAGACGTCTACGCAGTAAAAGCAAAAACCGGACAAATAGTGATTATTCCTCCAAACTACAGCCATATCACTATTAATCCTAGTTCTAACACATTAAAATTAACAAATTTGGTATCAAAAAAATGTAGAAATAACTATAAACTAATAGAAAAAAAAGGAGGAGGATGTTATTTTTACACAAAATCCGGCTGGGTAAAGAATAAAAATTATAAAAATATACCAAAACTTCGCTTTGAAAAGCCTCTAAACAATATGCCAAAAAATCTAAACTTTCTAAAAGGGTAATCAAAGGACAATCTTAAAATCCTATCCTATACCCTCTATTTTTAATAGAAATCTGTCCCCTATTTCTCTAGTTTTAAATAATACTATTATAAGAAATACAAAAAGCCGAAGTGGCGGAATTGGCAGACGCGACGGCTTCAGGAGCCGTTGGATAAAATCCTTAAGGGTTCGAATCCCTTCTTCGGCACTATCTAACAGCTCAGCACTCAAATTTTAAACGCTTTTATTTTAAATTTATGCGTAAATTATCTAACAAACCATCTAAACAAAAAACTGAAAAAAGCAATATCCTTAGAATTATTCCCTTAGGCGGATGCGAAGAGGTGGGAAGAAATATGACTGTCTTTGAATACAAAAAAGACATTGTGATATTAGATATGGGACTACAATTTCCTGAAGAAGATATGCCCGGTATAGACTATGTAATTCCGAATATTAAATATTTAAAAGGAAAAGAACAAAATATTCAAGGCGTTATTTTTTCGCATGGCCATTTAGACCATATTGGAGCAGCTCCTATTTTATTAAAAAAACTCGGCAATCCTCTTATTATAGGAAGACCTCTTACAATAGAAATGATTAAACATCGCCAAGAAGACATCAACAAAGGAAGCTCAAAACTTCTTAAAACTATGTATATAAACAATCTTCAGGACAAAATACATTTGGGGCATTTTACCATCTCTTTTTTCAAGGTAGACCACGCTATTATGGACGCCGTAGGCGTAGTAATAAAAACGCCCATTGCTACAGTTATCCATCCCGGAGATTGGATGATTGAACATAACCCTGTAGGAAGGACCCGGATAAATTATACTCACTTGGCAAAACTGAAAAAACCTACCATTTTAATGCTTGAAAGCTTAGGCGCTGTTAATTTTAAAAAACCTGTAACAGAAAAACAGATGCTTGATACCCTCCACCACTTAATTAAATCTGCTCCCGGAAGAGTAATTATTGCAACATTTTCCTCCCAGCTTCAAAGAATAAAACAAATCTTAGAATACGCCTCAAAAATCGGAAAAAAAGTGGTTCTTGACGGCTTTTCTATAAAGGCAAATGTAGAAATCGCGAGGAAATTAGGTTATATTAAACCAGCGAAAGGAACTATAATTCCGATAAATAATTTAAAAAAATATCCTGACAACCGGATAATTGTAATTTGTACTGGATCTCAAGGAGAAGAAATGTCTGCTCTTTCAAGAATCGCTGCTGGAAATCATCATTTTATAGCACTTAAAAAAAATGACACTGTTATATTCTCTTCCTCAATAATCCCAGGGAATGAAAGAATTATTCAACGTCTCAAAGACAATATCTACCGCCTTTGCGATAATGTTTATCACAGCGAAATAATGGCCGTGCATACTTCCGGACACAGCAACGTAATCGGTATACAAGAAATCATAAGACAAATCAAACCCACTTATTTTATCCCGGTTTATGCTAATCATTTTATGTTAAAAGAAGCTGCTAAAATAGCATATAAAATGGGATTTCCAAAAAATAGAGTATTTGTTCCTGACAACGGCTCTATTATTCAATTCAGCAAAAAAGAAGCAAAAATACTTAAAGAAAAAGCTCCTACAAACTATGTCTTTGTTGATGGCTTAGGAGTGGGTGATGTAGGAGAAATAGTTTTAAGGGACCGACAAATGCTGGCAGACGACGGAATTTTTGTTGTCATAGCAATAATTGACCGACAAACTGGAAAAGTAAAAGGGTCTCCTGATATAATTTCTAGAGGATTCGTTTATCTTAAAGAATCCAAAGAATTATTGGCCCAAACTAGAAAAAAGGTAATTGAAATTGTTAACCAAACTGCTGGATCAGGCAAAGTAGTTAATTGGACTTATGTTAAAGACAATATTAGAAATAAAATCGGCAATTTTCTTTTCTCTAAAACAAAACGCCGACCTATAGTCCTGCCGGTAGTAATTGAAGTGTAATAATAATTTAAAAATTGAAGCACAATAAATTGAAATAATTTGAAGTAAAATTAGTAATAATATAATTAGTAATTAAAATTAAGTATAAACTTTAACTGGGCTATAACAATAAAGTTTTAAATAATTAAACATAACTAAATATTGAAGTATAGCTAAATAATACGCTAAATATTACATTAAATATTTATTAAAGCACAAAACAAAAGTAAATATTAAATTAAAGTATAAAAAATAAAGTATAAAAAATATAGTACATATAATACAACTAAATAAAATCCAATTCAATTATCTTCACGATCGTAAAGATAATGTAAAGGTATATTTAGAAACAAACAAACAATATAATAAATAAAAATAATAATAAAAAAATAAAAAAAATAAATAAAAAAATAAAAAATAAAAATAAATAATATAAAATAATATAAAATATAAAAAATAATTAAAAAAATATAAAAAATATAAAAAATATAAATATAATGAAATTTTTAAGAAAAAATTCTCTTTCTTACAAAATCTTAATAGCTATAAAGGATTCTCTAATCGGAGGACTAAAAGGCGGATTAGAGGTAATCTTGTTTCCTCATCAAGCTCTTAAGGGTTTTTCTCTCTATTACGACCCCGTTTTTGCTGCTAAATTTACTAAACCTCAATTTAACCGCGGACTTTTCCAATTAAAAAAACAGGGCTACCTTAAACAAAAAAAAACAAAAGGGAAAGAAAATATACTTCAATTTAACCTCAAAAGGAAAATTAGAAATTATTAGATATATAATTAAAATGGATAAAAGAAAACTTCCTTGGGATGGAAAATGGAGAATAATAATATTTGACGTCCCAGAAATTAGTAGAAAAGACAGAGATTTTTTAAGAAATCAATTAAGGTGGTTAGGGTTTATGGAGCTTCAAAAAAGTGTTTGGATTTTTCCCTACGAAATAAAATCTGAATTAAAAGAATTTATAAAACTCTGCAGATTAAAATTAAAAGGAGATGTTCGATTTCTTACTGCAGAAGATATTGATAATGACAAAGATATTAAAAAATATTTCAAGCTGAAATAATTTTTCACCTATTCTTTTATTTATTTTTTTATTTTATTTTATTTTTTATCTTTATTTTTTATCTATCTCCTTATCTATTATCCTGCACCAATCTAACCCCTTTTCAATTATCTTCACGATCGTAAAGATAATGTAAAGAGGTTTTTAAAAATAAAAATATAATAAATATAATAAATATAATAAATATAAAAATTATAAAAATTATAATAAATAAAATAAATAAAAATGAATTAATAAAAATGAATTAAAGATAAACTAAATTAAAAATAATCTTTTTATTAAAAGTAAATTTCTTGAAAATAAAATATTTGAAGTAAATTGTAAAAATTATCTAAAAATTCTTTGAAATAAATTCATAAATTTATTTAAAGATATTTAGCTGAATTTGAAAAAAATTACTGAATGGGTAAAAACAAGGAAAATAGTAAAAACAAGAAAAATAAAGAAAATAAAATTAAACCAAAGGTTAAAAGTTTTTTAAAAATTGTTTTAATTGGTTAAGCTTCTTTTTCATCAATTCTCTTGTTTTTGCTTCTATTACTAATCTTAAAACCGGCTCAGTGCGGGAAAAACGAACTAAAAACCACCAATCCTTAAAATCAACCCTTAATCCGTCTAATTTCAAAACTTTTCCATTAGCGTATTTTCTTTCCAACTTTTTTAAAATTTTTCTTTCAGTTTCTGTCTTACTTATCTCTTTAGATTTTGTTAATATAAAACTAATAGGAAAATTTATTTCTCCTGAATGAAAATACTTTTTAAAAGGTTCAATCAGTTCTAAAATACTTTTTTTGGTTTTTGAAATTTCCTCTAAAATTTTAAGCAAAACAAAAAGCGGAGCTTCGGAAAAATAATGAAATTTATAATAATAATGACCTGAAAATTCACCGCCAAATAAAATATCTCTTTCTCTCATTTTTTCTTGTATAAATGAATGGCCCACTCTGCTTAAAATCGCAACACCTTTGTTTTCTTTTATAGCTTCTTTCACTATATTACTGGAACGAATATCATACAAAATTTTTTGTTTAGAATTCTTTTTGAGTAAAATTTTTGAAATTAAAGCAGTAATTAAATCTCCTGAAATTATTTTTCCTTTTTTATCTACAAAAATAATCCTATCTCCATCTCCATCAAAAGCTACTCCTAAATCAGCTTTTTTAGCTACAACTTCTTTCTGAAGAGTTTTTAAATTTCCTTTTGCTAAAGGGTTAGGAGAACGATTCGGAAAATTTCCATCTAAATTTAAAAAAAGATAACTAACTTTTACAGGGATTTTCTTTAAAATTTCTGGAATTATTATCCCTGACACAGCATTGCCGGTATCTACTATTATGTTCATCCGGCCAATTTTATCTATTTCTATTTCTTTTAAATTAAATTTTACATAATCAGAAATTACCTCTTTTTTAAAAATTCCTCCTTTAGAAAAGTTATCTAAAAATTTATCTTTTAAAATTAAATCTGCGATTTTTTTCAATCCATTATCTTTGCTTATTGGAATTGCTTTTTCTCTAACTAACTTAAAACCATTATATTGAAAAGGATTATGAGAGGCAGTAATTTCAATTCCTCCGTCAAAACCATAATGAGCTACAACAAAGCAAAGCATAGGAGAAGTAGAAAAACCAATATCAACCACATCAGCTCCTGAATCAATAATCCCTTGAACTAAACCCTTGTATAAAACAGGGGAAGAAAGACGATTATCTCTGCCTACAACGATTTTTAATCGTGAAGATTTAGGCTTTAATAGACCCCTGTTTTTTGTTTTACCAAAACGATTCAGAAATTTCTGTTTGTGTTTCCTTATATACTCAACAAATGCTCTACCAACGACATAGGCAACCTCTTTATTTATCTCGTTAGGGTACTTCCCTCGAATATCGTAGGCTCTAAAAATATTTGAGTTTATCTTAATCATTTTTTTACTTTTTCTTTTCTCCTTTTTCTTTATCCTCACTCCCCTTCCCTCAAAAAAAGAAAAAAGAAAGAATTAAAAAGAAGAAAAATTAAAAAAAGAAAAAATTAAGAAAAAATATTAAAAAAATGTTTATATTTTTTTCTTTTTTATCTATTAGATTTCAAAAATGTCAGCACTCTAATACGGATTATTATTGAAATATATTTAAAAATAAGCTACAGTTTAAGTATAACAAAAGAACAGTCAACAGTTAACAGTTAACAAAAAATAATATAAAACGCTTCAATCTATTACCTGTTTACTGCTATCTGTTGTCTGACTATATGTCTTTTTCTATTGCTATTATAGGACTTCCTAATGTAGGAAAGTCCACTCTATTTAAAGCCCTCACTAAAAAATCAGTAGAAATTGCTGATTATCCATTCACTACCATCAATCCCAACATCGGAGTGATTGCAGTACCTGACAAAACATTAGAGAAAATTGCTGAAATAATTAAACCAAAAAAAATTACTCCTACTAATATTGAATTTGTAGACATCGCAGGCTTGGTTAAAGGAGCCCATAAAGGAGAAGGGTTAGGAAATCAATTCTTATCTCATATTAGAAATTGTGATGCGATTTTAGAAATAGTAAGAATATTTGAAAAAGACACTATTAGACATGTAGAAAAGGATATCAGTCCAGAAAGAGACATCCAGATTATCAAAAATGAATTAATAATGAAAGACCTCGAAACTATTGAAAAACAAATTATCAAATTGGATAAAAAATGCAAAACAGGAGACAAAAAAATTATTAAAAAAATAGAAATTCTTAATCTGCTCAAAAACGGATTAGAAAAGGGAAAATTTATCAATGACCAAATAAATCAATCTTCATTAGAGCAAAACCTTACTGACAAACAATTGACAGAAATAATCCGAGAATTCCAATTTTTGACCAACAAACCCATTTTGTATTTATTTAATGTCAGCGAACAGGAAATTCAATCAAAACCAAATTACAATGAACAAAAACTAAAAAATTTAGCTTCTCCTCATCCTTCACTAATTATTGATTTGAAACTTGAAGAAGAAATTTCTGAACTTTCTAAATCTGAAGCCAAGGAATTAAACTTAAAAGCCAACATTGACCAACTCATTCTTTCTTGTTATAATATTCTTGACTTAATCACTTTCTATACAATAGCAAAAGGAGAAGAAGTTAGAGCTTGGACCCTCAAAAAAGGTTCAACTGCCCCTGAAGCAGGAGGAGTAGTTCATTCTGACTTTGAAAAAAATTTTATCAAAGCAGAAGTGATTTCTTCTCAAAAACTAATCTCTGCCAAAAGCTGGACAAAAGCAAAAGAATTAGGTTGGATAAAAATCGTAGGAAAAGATTATATAGTGAAAAACAGCGATGTTATAGAATTTAAAATATAAATTAGCTACGAAATACGAAAACGATACGAATACACGAATTGACTTAATCAATAAACAATGTAATAGTAAATCTTAAATTCAAAATCCTAAATCCTAAACCCCGAAGGAGAACCTTCGGTTCCCTACGGGGCAGGCAAATCCAAATGAGCAAAATCCAAAATTCAAAACAAGTTGGAAATCAAAATAAGTTTTGGATTTAAATATTTGAATTTTGGATTTATTTGGGATTTAGATATTAGGGTTTTGGATTTATTTTCGTATATTTGTAATAAATTCGTAGTTTCGTAGAAAATATGAAGTATTACGAACTTACTTATCTCATTTCTCCAGAATTAAACGAAGAGGAAATAAAAAACTTTTCTCAAAAAATCCAAAGTTTTATCCAAACAGAAAGTGGAATTTTAGATGAGACAAAAACTCCGACAAAGATAAAATTAGGCTATCCAATAAACAAATCTAACTCTGCTTATCTCGTCAGCGTAGAATTTCATCTTTCCCCTGAAAAATTAGCCACCCTTGAAAAAAAACTAAAAAATGAAAATCAAGTTCTCCGTTTTATGATTTTAACTAAAAAATCCTCTACTACTTTAAAATCACTGAAAACAAGCAAAGGACTTTCTCAAACTGCGAAAAAATCAGAATCAGCTCCCATTAAAAAAGAAAAAAAGGTCGAATTAAAAGAAATTGAAAAAAAATTAGACGAAATCCTTGAAGAATAAGTATGCGAAAAACGTGAGTCCCGAGTACTCGGTCGCTCTATGCAAAAACGCACATACGAATAATAATCTATTCACGGCATTCGCATAAATTCGTAAATTCGCATTATATTTCTATGAATTTTAACAA
>Ga0164318_10004437_pt1 | contig 13495 bp, 7 predicted proteins | sample GuaBasSedimGuay9_FD_113734 | JGI IMG/M metagenome (GOLD analysis project Ga0164318, IMG submission 113734) | Subseafloor sediment microbial communities from Guaymas Basin, Gulf of California, Mexico - Guay9, Core 4571-4, 0-3 cm | ecosystem: Environmental > Aquatic > Marine > Hydrothermal vents >...
AAGCTTATAATATGAGAAAATATACGTTTTAAATCTCGTAATTTCTCAATTATGGAATAGGTATAACTATTTATTATAACAATAAAAGTAAGTCTGTTGGAATGCTTATCAATGGAATTAAAAATAGAATCGAATACCTCAAAGCCATTATTACTTTTTTGCCACCACAATTCAATATCTTCAAATATTATTACAGTATCATCTTCAAGTTTGTCAAAATCAGAAATATTATTGAAAGCTTGTTGTATAATATTATTATAAATATCCATATTAATACTGCCACCAATAGGAGGTGTAATTGTAATTACATTATTACTGCTTGGCAATAGTTGGGTAAAATGATAACTTAGGTGAGTTTTTCCTGAGCCAGGAGCTCCTTTTATAAGTAATGCTTTTGCAAGATTGTATTTCTTATCCTTAACAAAGTTATCAAATTCTAATTCTGCAGCTTCTCGTTTTATCCAGAATTCAGGAATATAATTCTGCCTATTAGTGAATAATTGTTGGTAATAATATGGTAGATTATTAGAAACTTCTATGGGTGCTTTAATCTTATCAATAGCTTTGCGCTGTTTACTATTATTATCGTAAACTTTGTCAGAATCATTAATAAGATTCTTTGCTAAAATAATGCCCTCACTCTCTTGATACCATATATTAGCAGCAATACTTCGTAATAAATTATTTGTGCGACTTATTAACTGTGATAATTTATTCTTGCTAATAGAATTTTCTCTTTGTTTAATATATTGCTTAAGATTAGTAGCCGCTAATACAAATGGATAAATAGATGTCTTTTCATTAAGAATTCGCTGACGTTCCTCTATTTGTAATAGAATGCTGTTTACAAATTCATCATTTGTATTATTGTTATTCTCAATCTTAGAAATCTCATTATTAATAAAAGTTCGGAAGTCTTCCTCCACAGTTTCTTTGTGTTCTACACAATACGACATATAGCGTAAGTGGTCGAGTAAGAAATGCGATTTAGTAGTTATTTGTTCAGGAAGGCTAGAAATAATAGTGCTAATCTTATTTATAAATTCATCTTGTATTATAAAATCAATTAAGCGTGTTACAGAAATATTAATAATTTCTAAATCATTAAACTGTTTTTTAGTACCGATCATATTCTCTGATTCTTCAGAAAAAATCTCCATTGAATCTGGTAATAATTCAAGAATATTCTTTTGTGATCTATCTATAAGATTGATAAGGCTTTTTGCTGAACTTTGATCAAAATTAACTGATAGCTTTTCACTCTCAAAATTGAAACTAGCATCATTATTTTTATCAAACTCATTCCTATAAAGCTTTAAGTACTCTAAATAGGATTTATCATTATTTGTAATATCTTTCTCTAGACTTACACTTACTCTCCTTAGAATTAGCTTTGTAAATTGTCGTAATTGTGCAGCAAAGCTTAGTAGAGTTATGTTTAATTGAACTCTATTTATTAATATTATATTATTATGAAATCTCTTCTCAGTATATAAATCAAGAGATTTGTCTATATTATTAATGTGCTTGCTAATATTAAAATCATCATCTATTGTACTATTTACATCAGTAATAGAGCTAATCTCATTAAGTTTATTTGTAAGTGTATAAATTATATTTTCTCTATACTTTACAAATTTAGTAATTCTACTATTTACTTTATTTATTAAATCAGTATTAAGTTTTTCTATTTTATCTATTTGTTTAATATCAATTTTTTGATCCTTACTAGCCGATAAATATAGGTTAAGAAATTCCTTATCTATATTTGATGTAAATATTTCTACATCAGTAATATTCTCACTACTCATATATCCAAACTTATGAAGTATATCTTCAATAAATTCGATATTTGTACTTAATAATTTTTCGGTTAGTAAGTGCTGATATTTAATAGTATAAGAAAATTCTTTTTTTCCAATTAAAACTAACTTACGTCTAATCCATTTATAGGTTTTTATATCAAAGCTATCGTTGGGATCAATTTGAATATCCTCTATTCCGTATTTTATCTTTATGGTTTTTGGCAAAGCTTTATAAAGCTTTTTTATAAAGCTAATTTCTTTTTCTAGAAGGTCAGTAATGTATTGCTCCTTCTCTTTAATTAGTTTTTTATTACTATTAAGATAATCGTTTATTTTAGTAAGAGTTTTTGTATGTATTGCCGATATCTTTGCAGAATAATACTCGGGCTTACTCTTTTCAAGTTCTATTTTTAGATTCGTTATTGACTCTTTAATTATGCTATCAAATTCGGTGAATAGTTTGTTTTCAGCACTAATAAACTTATATAAAGAGGTTTCTTTTATACTCTCAAGATTATTCATGCTCTTATTGAAAAAATCCATATTAGCAAGCTCAAGAGCTTTGTATTTTGGATAATTAAGAGCTGCTCTATTTTCCTTATTTGTTTTTAATATCTTTTTTAAATTAGAGTTTTCCTTTTTCTTTCTGCCACCAATTTCTAAATGCATAAATGTAGAAGAAGCTCTTACCAATATTACTGTACCAATTTTTTTACATAAATCATTAGTATTGTCAATAAAGCTTTTCTCTTTGCCTATTTCTATATCAGGTAAGCCCAAGAAAATTAAACTAGAATTTATCGACTCAACATTAATAATGTCATAAAAGCTACGGTTCTCTATTTGGTTATTAATGATTCGCACCTCACCATCAATTCTCAAATTATTAAGAATACTTGTTGCTTGTTTAAATAGTTTTTCATGATCGTCATTAACGGGATTTACGACCATTAGTCGTAATTTGGATTTTGCCCAATCATCATTTTCTTGTAGAAATTTAATTAATTGTAACGATAAATTTCCATTCTGTCCTTTACCTCTCCACCAAATATCAATTTGTTTTTTATCACCATACTTAAGTTGTTGGTCATAATCCATTAAAACAATATTCTGATCAAGAGAATAAATATTTTTTAGCATATGAGCAAAACGAATAGGGTCTTTAGTGTTTCGAGCCCACCCCATATATATAGTATTTGGTTCCACTCCAGCAAAACCATAAGTTGATGATACTTGTTCTATTCCGTCATATATATTATTAACGTTATGCTTACGGATAAATACTCCATCGGTGTTTTGCGAAGTGTCAATAGACTGTTCATGCTTGGTTAAGCTAAAAGTATTGCTATCATTCTCTATTAAATTAAATGCTGATAAAAAACCATACTTTCCAATAAATAGTTTGCCAAGTTCCATTAAATGAGGTCGTTGGTCATTTTCACCAATGAATAATAGTATATTAGGTTTCCAATTACGTTTTTCAAGTGATTTTTCTGCAAGTTTAGTAATGGAAGTTCTTACCATTGACGACCATACACTACTCCATACATCGCCAAAGTCCGACTTTATTTCTTTTCTTTTTAGAAGGAAATATATTGCCCACATTATTATAAATGCTGCAAACATTGCTCCTGGATTCAATTGCATCATAACACCAAAACTGGCTACAAAACCAATAATTCCAACCCATTTATTTACAGCAAAACTTGGTCTAAAATCGCTACTTGCCCAACTTTCGAGAGCAAAAGCTAGATTTATAAAGCCATAAGCAGCAATATAAAACATAGATACAACTTCAGCAATTGCATCTAGTTCTCCAATTAAAATTCCAATTTCAGCAATAATGAATGTAAAAATAAGTGCATTACGAGGTTCGTTGGATTCGCCATGACCTTTTCCAAACCACTTAGGTATTATTTTGTCCCCTGATATTGCTTGTATAATACGTGGTGCTCCTAGGATTCCTCCTAAAGCAGATGATAGTGTAGCTCCCCAAATTCCAGCTATTACTAGTGGTGAGTATAATGCTACCTTTAGAAAAAAGTTATTGTCATTTAATAATAGATCTCTGTCTACAAAATACGCTATAGCAATACTTAGTATTATATAAACAACTAGTCCTGTTGCAACAGCCCACATTGTACCTTTAGGAATAGAGCTTTTGGGGTCTTTTAAATCGCCCGACATAGCAACTCCAGCTGTAAAACCTGTAACGGCAGGGAAGAAAATGGCAAATACAGTTATTAATGGCACTCCTGTTCTTGCAGGACTCATTATTGGTTCTGTAATTGCAGATGTGTCCATCATGGCAAATCCTAGCCCAATAGAAATTAAGGAAAGTGCTATTGCTCCTAAAACAAAAAACTGAGTTTTTATTGCTAAAGAAGTGCTAATAAATGCAATTGCAACTAGAATCATAAGTACAATAGTTCCAATTATTCTTATGGTGTTTATGCTGTCTTCCACTCCTAGGAAACTGCTAATAGTATCAATACTAATGAAATTTTCGGTAAAACCTACAATGTATAATGCAATACTTAATGCTGTACCAACAAATAGAGTTATGCCAATAGAACCTCCCATTGGTAGGCCAAGGCTTCGTGATAGTATATAGTATATTCCACCAGTTTTTATCTTTTTGTCGGTAGCTATACTTGATATGCTTAAGCTTGTAGTTATGGAAATAATATGTGCTAATAATACAATTGCAATAGCCGCAATTAACCCAGCTTGCCCTACAACCCAACCGAGTCGCATATACATTATTACACCTAGTATTGTAAGTACCGATGGTGTATAAACTCCTGCAAATGTTCCAAACTTTTTAGCTCCTGCCATATGTGTTTTTAATTTGTATAATTGTCAAAGATAAAGAAAATAGTTTATTTATATAGTATTATATTTAATTAGGGTTTAGAGCTTATTATCATGTCCATTTTAATATCAGTATTTTCAGTTGGTATTATATCCAAAATCTGAAAATTGAAGCAAATCCCAATCTTTTTTGCATCTATACTTTTAAGTATTTTATCATAAAAAGCAAGGCCTCTTCCCAATCTATTATTATGATTATCAAAAGCTACTCCCGGAATTATTGCAAGATCAATTATCGTATAATCTTTTAATATTTTACCTTTGGGCTCAAAAATGCCAAATTCAGATTCCTTTTCCATATTATTAATATTTGTAAATAATCTAAATTCAAGCATATTACCTTTAACTACAGGTAGATATATATCTTTAGAAGAACTCCATTTTTGAACAAAAGCATGGGTGTTTACTTCGTCATTCATGGACCAATATGCGAGTATGCACGTTGAGTTAATAAAGTCATTATTATTCTCCAAATTCAAAATTATGGGTTTTGATAATAGAAGTTTATCCTCAGCATTAAGCTTTGATTTTATATACTTAATTTGTTTTCTAATTATGTTCTTCTCTTTATTAATATCCATTTTTAATATATCATAATTTTGTCAATAACATTTCTACGTTAATTATTTGTTATTGTTGCAAAAGTGATAGAATAAAAAAAGAGCTAAATAATATAACCTAGCTCTTGATTTGTAATAATAACTTATAATTTATTGCATGGTTTTGCATGTAACCATATTTCCATATGCTGTTCCTATAGTATTTGTAGCGTATGCTCTAATATAATATGTTGTTCCGTTTAATAGTCCCGAAGGGTTACTAACAAAGCTTCCATCACCAGTACCATCAGTGGTGAAACCATCATCATCTTCTAGAGAAGGATTTTGATTGGATGTTGAGTAACAAACACCCCTAGCAGTAATTTCTACATTATCACTAATTACCCCGCCAGTTGTTACTGTTGTAGGTGCAATGTTTGTTACACTATTAGTACTAACTGTAGGTAATACTACAGCTTTGTCATCCTCTTTTGTACAGCTAATTTGGAATAAGCTAATACTTAAAAGCATGATAAAGAAAAATCGGATTGACTTTTTCATGGTAGTTTTGTTAGGTTAATAAATATGTTTGCATACGCGATATCTGTGAAATATCAGTCACAAATATAGTAAAAATATATCTAAAACCTACTAAAAGTAATTATTGTTAGTTTGTTTACTTTTTTACTCTTCGTAATTAGTTTACTTTTGTAATTCTATAACAGTTTGTATTTATTAGTATAAAGTGTTGAAAGGCACTTGCTAGTAAATATTTTATTAATTAGTAAAAACACATAAAGATATTTATCAAAATCAATCAATACTTTAAAAAATGAAAATATTCTTACTATTATTATTACTAGCATTGGGAACACCTTTTGTTATGTTTTCTCAGAAATCTGATTCTTCAGTTTCTCAAAACTCAAATACAGAGTATAAAACATTATTTAGTAATAATAATTCAATTACTAAGATAAGTGGGTTTGGTGCTTTTAGTTTTAATTTATTATCATTAGATGGAAAAGTAGCTGGTGCAGCGGGCTTTGATGGTGCTGTTTTGTTAAATAGAAGTTTTTATGTGGGATTCTATGGTAGAGGTTCATTTGGTTCTCCTGAATACGATTTCCTTTCATCAGATTCAACATCTAATATTGAGAAAGCTTCTACATTTTTTCATACGGGATTAATAGTAGGTGTTAATTTTGCGGCTGATAAACCAATACATTTTGGTTTTAGCACAAAGTTTGGAGGAGGTGCAATTCTTCTTTATGATCATTACGATTATTACCAATCTTGCAATAGCTATAATTGTAAGTATTATAATGATGATGTTTATGTTTCGAGCCCAGTTTTTGTAATAACTCCTCAAATAGATGTAGAAATGAATCTAACTAATTGGATGAAGTTTAAAGTTGGTTTGGGTTACCAATGGGTTAGTAATTCAGAGTTATCATATAATTACCTAAACTCTAGTAATAAAATTGAAAGCAATGTATTTGAAACAGGCAAACTTAGTTCGCCTACTGCTGAAATAAGTTTTATATTTGGCTGGTTTAAATAGAAGATATATCAATTAAGCAAAAAAACTCGTAATATTTATTACGAGTTTTTTTGTTATTATTTTTTGGAGAGTAACTATAAAGAAAACCAATCATCAATATTATATCGTTCTTTATTGATAAAGTTTTTGTGAATAAACTCATTAGTTTCCTCTTCGTGAATATAATCTTTCGCCCATTCTTCATGGTTTTTGCCAATCTTATTTATAGCATCACAAATAAAGTATAGCTCATCATTAGTCATTGTTGGGTGTACCGAAAGGCGTACCCATCCAGGTTTTTTGCTAAGGTCGCCGCTATCAATCAAATCAGTAATTCGTTTTGATTCTTCATGAGTAACATTAAGAAGATAATGACCATAAGTACCTGCGCAAGCACAACCACCTCTAACTTGTACTCCAAATCTATCATTAAGTAGTTTTACTATTAGATTATAATGAACGTCTTTTATATAGAAAGAAAGTGCGCCAACTCGTTTTTTAATATTGTTTGCAAGAATACTAAGATTATTAATTTTACCAAGTTCAGTAAAAGCTATTTTAAATAGTTCTTCTTCTCGTTTTTGGATATTATCAGTACCCATTTGTTCTTTTAGTTTTAAAGAAAGCGAAGTGCGAATGGCTTGCAAAAAACCAGGTGTTCCACCATCTTCACGAGCTTCAATATTGTCAGTATATTTATACTCACCCCAAGCATTTGTCCAATCTACAGTTCCACCTCCTGGGTGATCGGGTACTGCGTTAGTATAAAGCTCTTTTTTAAATACCAATACTCCTGAAGATCCTGGCCCTCCCAAAAATTTGTGTGGAGAGAACATTATTGCATCAAGATACTCATCTTTATTTTCAGGATGCATATTCATTTCTTCATAAGGTGCATTTGCAGCAAAGTCAATAAAACAAAGACCATTATATTTATGCATTATTGCTGCCATCTTATGGTAGGGAGTTCCAACGCCAGTAACATTACTGCAGGCTGTAAAACTTCCAATTTTCTTTTTTCTTTTAGAGTAAGACGAAATCACTTCATCCATTTTTATCAAATCTACTGTGCCTTCTTTAGTTGCAGGCAGCACTACCACATCAGCAATAGTTTCGTACCACGATGTATGGTTGCTATGATGCTCCATATGCGTAATAAATACCACTGGCTTTTCTCCAGAAAGTGTTTCTTCTAAGTTTTTATCGTTATGGCAAGGCTTTAAATTTAATATCCGTTGAAATTTATTTACAACACCGGTCATACCAACACCTGCAGTTATTACAATGTCATTGGGATTAGCATTTACATGTTTACGGATAATATCTTTTGCATGATGATATGCTTTTGTCATTACAGTACCAGTTTCGCTAGTTTCGGTATGTGTATTTGCAACAAAAGGCCCAAATGTATTAGCCATTTTGTCTTCAATACCTCTATATAATCGGCCACTTGCTATCCAATCAGCATAAATTATTTTTTGCTCACCATAAGGGCTTGTGAAAGGGTAATTTCTTCCTATAACTTGTTCTCTAAATTTCTGAAAATAATTCTCCATTTTGCAATAATGTGTAGGTTAGATTTAAGCTTCAAAAGTAAGAAAAACATATGTTAGTTGAATAAAAAACTTTATTAATTAAATGATATTCTTATTAGTATATTTGCGTTGATTAATTAAAACAAGATTTTATATTGTGAAAGAGTTTGAAACAGAGAGAAAGGAGAGCTTATATACTAAATTTTATAAGTTTGGTTTAAACATATACCCAGCATATAGAAGGAGTAGTGGTAGAGTTCGGTTTATTTCCGATGATTGGAAAGAAATGCATGTTTGTATTAAATTAGGATTACGAAATTGGAATATTAATATGACTGTTTTTGGCGGTAGTATTTATGCTTCAATAGATCCTATTTTTGCAATTCAGCTTCGTAATATATTTGGAAGAGAGTATGTTATATGGGATAAGGAAGCTCATATAGTTTTTAAGAAGCCCATTAAAAAGAAAGTGGTTGCCAGATTCATTATTGAAGATGAGGTGATTGAAGAAATAAGAGAAAATCTAAATAAAAGAGGGCAATATTATTTAAAACTTCCTGTAGAATTTGTTGATAAAGCAGGGAATGTACATATGAAAGCTACCAAAGTGATGTATATTGCCACCAAAGAATCATATTTTAGAAAAGTGAAAAAGAAAAAAGATGAATTGAAATAGAATACCTACTAATAGCTATTGATTAAAAAACTAATTAAACTATTTTTGTCTTTTTTAGAAAATAATTTTAATGAAATAAATAATAATGAAACATTTAAGTGATCTTAATGAAGGTGAAAAGGGTATTATTTCTAAAGTAAAAGGCCGAGGTGCTTTTCGCCGAAGAATAATGGAGATGGGTTTTATTGCGGGGAAAGAGATTGAGGTTATTCGAAGAGCACCCTTACAAGACCCTATTGAGTATTCTTTGATGGGCTATGATGTTTCATTAAGAGTTTCAGAGTCTAATCTTATTGAGTTGATGTCTGAAAATGATCATGTTAATGAAGAATTTGTATTTAAAGGAACAATAAAAGATGATAGCAAATTAAAGGGTCGTGCAACAAAACTTAAAGAGCTAAATGTAGCTTTTGTTGGAAATCCTAACTGTGGTAAAACTACAATCTTTAATATTGTATCGGGTCTTAATGAGCATGTTGGTAATTATAGCGGTGTAACGGTAGATTCCAAAGAAGCAATTTTTAAGCATGCCGGATATAAAATCAATATTGTTGATTTGCCAGGTACATATTCACTAACAGCATACTCGCCAGAAGAATTATATGTTCGTAATTTTATTCATGATGAAATGCCCGATGTTATAATTAATGTTATAGATTCTTCTAATCTTGAACGTAATTTATACCTTACTACCCAGCTTATTGATATGGATGTAAAGGTAGTTATGGCATTGAATATGAGCGATGAGATGGATAGACGAAAAGATGTGCTTGACGACAAGCTTCTTTCTCAAATGTTAGGAATTCCATCGGTGCGTACTGTTGGTGCTAAAAGAAAAGGTATTGATGAGCTTTTTGATCTAGTTATAGAGTCATACCTTAATAAAAATCCAATAGAGCGTCATATTCATATAAATTATGGTAAGTGCATAGAGAAATCTATTAAGCTAATTCAAGATCTTATTAAACAGTCTGGTAATTGGGATTTAACGGATAGAATATCTTCTCGTTTTCTTGCAATTAAATTGCTTGAGGGTGATGCTGATGCTAAATCTAAAATTCAGAAAACAATAAATGAAGAAGAAATAAAGCTTCTTGTAAAAGATCGTCAGGATAGGGCTGAAAACTATTTTAAAGAAAATGCGGAATCTGCAATTACTGATGCTAAATATGGATTTATTTATGGTGCACTTAAAGAAACTTATAAAGTAGGAGCTACATTCAGCAAACGAGATGTTACACATGCTGTTGATAGTATTATTACTAATAGATTATATAGTTTTCCTCTATTTATTTTTCTAATGTGGGTAATGTTTCAAACTACTTTTATTATTGGTAGTTATCCGCAATTATGGATAGAATCCGGAGTAAGTATTTTGAGTAGTTTTGTTTCTAATCTAATGCAGCCAAGTATATTTAGAGATTTATTAGTTGATGGTATAATTGGTGGTGTGGGAAGTGTTATTAGTTTCTTACCCAATATACTTATACTTTTCTTCTTTATTTCCATAATGGAAGATACTGGCTATATGGCTCGTGTGGCTTTTATTGTTGATAAAATAATGCATAAAGTAGGATTACATGGCCGCTCATTTATTCCATTACTAATGGGCTTTGGGTGTAATGTGCCTGCTATTATGGCAACTCGTACCATCGAAGGAAGAAACGATAGGTTGGTAACAATGCTTATTAATCCATTTATGTCGTGTAGTGCAAGATTACCCGTATATGTGGTAATTATTAGTGCGTTCTTTCCCCAATACCCTGGTACAATGCTTTTCTTTATTTATTCATTAGGAATTATGATGGCAGGAATTGTAGCATGGATTTTCAAGAAAACATTGTTTAAAGCTAAGGAATTGCCTTTTGTAATGGAATTGCCTCCATACCGTGTACCTACAGCTCTAACAATTGTTAAGCATATGTGGTTTAAGGCTGAAATGTATCTTAAGAAGATGGGAGGAATAATTCTTATTGCTTCTATTCTTATTTGGGCATTGGGTTATTTCCCTAGAGAAGTTGATTATTTGCAAGATTATGATGCAGTTGAAATAGAAATGCTTCATAAAGCTACGCAAGACAATAGCATAAGTGCCGATAGTATAGCAATAGCAAAAGTGTTAGTTGCACATAAGATTTCACTTATGAAAGAGGGTGAGCGTCAAGAGAATTCTTATATTGGTGAATTAGGTCATTTTATTGAGCCAGTAATTCGTCCACTTGGTTTTGATTGGAAAATTGGAGTAAGTCTGATTACAGGAGCTGCTGCTAAGGAAATTGTAGTTTCTACTATGGGAGTGCTTTATCAATCTGACCCCGAAGCAAAGGGAACACAATCACTAGGCGAAAAACTTAAAGCTGCAGAATATACTTCAGGGCCAAAAATAGGGCAGAAAATATATACGCCACCGGTGGCTTTTGCATTCTTGTTGTTTGTGTTATTTTATTTCCCATGTATAGCAACTATTGCAGCTATCAAGAGAGAGTCTGGTTTATGGAAGTATGCTATTTTTGAAATTGTATATACTACAGCTATTGCATGGGTTGCTGCATTTGCCGCATATCAGATAGGTAGTTTATTCTATTAAAGATATTATTGTTAGCAGAAGAATGTCAATAAAATAGATTGTTAATTTACTCTATTCTATTGACATTTTTTATTTAGCACCTCAGTTTTCTAATAAAGAATATACTTGCAAACATTATCAGGCTAATAAATCCGAAAACTATATTATAACCAAGGCTTGCCAGTAGTATTCCAGCTATTATAGGAAATATGCTTGTTAATATGTTCCCCGCGCCAGATATTCCGGCGTATAATGTTCTATTCTCGTCATTAGATATTTCAATAAGAATACCATTCATGGCTACCTTATAAGTGGAAACAAATACTCCTGCCAATAGAAATATACCTGGGAATAGTACAGCGTTATTCTGTAATGCTAGGGCTATTATCGGTAATGCTGATCCAAGAAATACATTGAAAAGAAGTACATTCTTATATTTAAAACTTTTAGCTTTATAAAAAAGACTAATGCTTCCTATTGCCATTCCTAAAGTGCGGAAGATAATAAAACTACCTATACTTTCGAGGCTTATGCTGCCAGAGTCCTTTGCAAGTAATATAACAAAAGGTAGTAAACTTACACCAATTCCTAGCATATTTATTATAAATAAATAGTTCTTTAGGTTTTTGTTAAGCTTTATTTCCTTGGGCATTTGAGCAAAGAAATTCTTTAAATTCATTCGTTTTTTTGCAGAAGGTGTTTTCTCACTTAGAAAATAAAATCCACCAGAGGCTATAAATAGGAGTGATGCCGCAAAGATAAATGTTACTGAATAGTTCTCAGGAAATACATATTGTTTAAGAACATAACTTGCTCCAAAAGCTGAAATAAGTAAGCCTATACTCGAAATAAACTGTTTAAGGCTGAAGAATTTCTTGCGCTTGGCTTTGGTTATGGTTTTTCCCAGTATATCAATATAGGAGATATTGGCAAAACTCCCACTAAAGGAAAAAATAAGGATAAGACCAAATATTGTAAGCAGTACAATATTTGGATCTATACTTTTTGAAAAATAGAAAAGAGTAGACAAACCTAATAAACTTAGTACGCGGAGGTTTATTGCTGCCAAAAGGAATTTCTTTTTATAGGCTATATTTGATAGCATTCCTGAGAAGAATAATTGCATAAAACTAGCACCACCAACCATTATGCTTGTGAGAATTCCTAGGTGAATAGCATTGCCGCCAACAGATAGTAACATAGCAGGAATAACGGTGTCTATATCCATAAAATTTGCTGCTAGAGCAAGAAAAGCCGCATGCCAAATAAAGGCCTTAAAATTTTTATTTGATTCTTGTTGTTGTAATGTCATTTTATTTTCTAAAAATAATACTTTTTATAATTCAATTCTGTTGGTATAATATCGATTGGCAAAAGTAAAAAGAATAATGATGACTTTATATTAACTTTTATTAATAGTTTAAGATACTATTATATATCAATAAATAGATTTTTTACACTTTAATTATCTGAATTATAGAGCTTAATAAATCTTCATCTTTTTTCATAAAATTGTTTGCTCATTTGATAAAAGCTTGTATATTTGCACCCTCATTTGAAATAAGGATGATCTCTTAGCTCAGCTGGTAGAGCATCTGCCTTTTAAGCAGAGGGTCCTGGGTTCGAGCCCCAGAGGGGTCACAAGAGATGAATTTCTCTTTTGATCTAAACAATCAAGAATTAACCTTCAAACAAATGAGAATGATCTCTTAGCTCAGCTGGTAGAGCATCTGCCTTTTAAGCAGAGGGTCCTGGGTTCGAGCCCCAGAGGGGTCACATAAATAAGCCATCACGAGAGTGTTGGCTTTTTTTGTGCCCTCTGGGGCGAGGCCTGTCCTGAGCGTAGTCGATGGGAGTTTATCCTGAGCGTTGGCCTGATAAGGCAAGTCGAAGGGAGCCCCAGAGGGGTCACATAAATAAGCCATCACGAGAGTGTTGGCTTTTTTTGTGCCCTCTGGGG
>Ga0164318_10004438_pt1 | contig 13493 bp, 9 predicted proteins | sample GuaBasSedimGuay9_FD_113734 | JGI IMG/M metagenome (GOLD analysis project Ga0164318, IMG submission 113734) | Subseafloor sediment microbial communities from Guaymas Basin, Gulf of California, Mexico - Guay9, Core 4571-4, 0-3 cm | ecosystem: Environmental > Aquatic > Marine > Hydrothermal vents >...
CCTCGAGCTCAAGGGCATAATAAACTGCATGGGCATGGCCACGGAATGTGCCTATCGTTGGTCAGGGCCGAGCGTCTCCAGGATAAGCCACGACTATGCACCCGGCGACGAGGATAAGGCCAAAAGGCAGATAATAGATCTGGTCTACAACGCCCTCTGGTTCTCCCAGCTCGCATATCCCGACTACGATATGTTCCAGTCACACGACCCATGTGCTTTGGCCCATGCCATTTCCAGGGCCATAAGCGGTGGGCCGATATATCTCACAGATAACCTCGAAAAGAGCGACACAGATCTCATAAAGAGGCTCTGCCTCGAAGACGGGCGGATATTGAGGCCGGACGAGCCTGCGCTTCCCACACGGGACTGCCTCTTCCGGGACCCTTATAGGGAGCCCTTCCCCCTTAAAGCCTTCACGAAGGTAGGCAGCATAGGTCTTGTAATGGCCGTGAACGTGAACAGGGAAGGCGTAGAGGAGGAGGTGGAAGTGGGGCCGGAAGATGCGCATCTGGACCCGGGGAAGGAGTATGTGGTCTACCAGTATTTAGAGGGCAAGCTGGAAAATATCCGTGGGGACGGTGCGGTCCGCAGGAGGCTCGGGGAGCTGGAGTGTGAGCTTTTCATCGTATCGCCGGTGGAGGAAGGCTTCGCCCTCATAGGACTGGTGGACAAGTTCATCGCTCCTAAGGGGGTAGTTTCTGTGGAGAGGAAAGCCGACGGGATAGCCCTCCGATTGGAGGAGGAGGGGACTTTGCTCGTTTATTCGGAGGCCGAGGATGTGGAGGTTTCGGTCGATGGGGAAGGATGCGAAAGGACGGAAAAGATAGCCGGGCCAAACACCTATACCTTCGAAGATCGCAAGTTAGTTATCTCAGCCGGCGGCAGAGAGGTCGAGTTACGAGTTCGTTAGCTCACAGGGAAGGTCACCTGTAAAGGAGGGAGGTTGCTATGCGTATCCTCTTCCTGGACTTGGATACCCTAAGGGCGGACCACTTAGGTTGCTACGGGTACCATCGGAACACCTCTCCCAACATAGACAAAATCGCCGAGCAAGGTGTGCGCTTCACCAACTACTATTGCTCGGATGCGCCTTGCCTGCCCTCCCGCACGGCGCTGATGACGGGTCGCTTCGGCATCCATACCGGCGTCGTCGGGCACGGAGGGACGGCTGCCAACCTCAGGCTTGAGGGAAGACCCAGGGAATTCCGAGACAAGCTGGCCAGCGAAAGCCTCCCTGCTTTCCTGCGCTCGGTCGGCTTCAGGACCGTCACCATAAGCCCCTTCGCGGAGCGACACGGCGCATGGCATTTCTATGCTGGGTTTTCCGAGATGTACAACACGGGCAAGTGCGGGATGGAATCCGCGGAGGACATCACGCCCACCGTCCTGAGATGGATCGAAATGAACGCCAAGCAGGATGATTGGTTCCTCCACGTCAATTACTGGGACCCCCACACTCCTTACCGTGCTCCTATGGATTTCGGGAACCCCTTCGAGGGGGAGCCTCTGCCCGGGTGGCTCACCGAGGAGGTGCTGGAGGAGCACCGCGGCATGGTCGGACCGCACACCGCAAGGGATCTCGGCATGTATACGGACGAGGTGGATCCCAGATACCCCAGGTATCTCGGCGAGATTAAAGATATGGAGGACCTCCGGAAGCTCATAGACGGCTACGATTGCGGAATACGCTACATGGACGAGCATATAGGCCGGATCTTCGCTGCGCTCGAGGAGCAAGGTGTCCTGGAGGACACGGCGATCATCATCTCCAGCGATCACGGCGAGAATATGGGGGAGCTGGGGATCTACGCGGAACATGCCACCGCCGACCATCCCACTTGCCGCATCCCGATGATCATAAGGTGGCCCGGAGGCAAGGAGGGACATGTGGACGAGGGGCTACATTACAACTTAGATCTGGGTCCGACCCTCGCCGAGCTCCTCGGGAGAGAGCCCATGCCGAGCTGGGATGGAGAAAGCTATGCTCAGGCGATAACCGGTGGTAGACCCTGCGGAAGGGACTTTCTGGTCATCAGCCAATGTGCGCACGTGTGCCAGCGCAGCGTCCGCTTCGGCCCCTGGCTCTACATACGCACGTACCACGACGGGTATCACCTGTTCCCAGAGGAGATGCTGTTCGACCTCGAAGAGGACCCTTACGAACAGCACAACTTGGCCGACTCCAAGCCGGACGTATGCAAAGAGGCGGTGTACCTGCTCAACCGGTGGCACGACGATATGATGAAGTCCATGCCCTACGACGTGGACCCGCTCTGGACCGTCATCAAAGAAGGGGGGCCGTACCACGCCAGGGGACATCTTCGTGCATACTGCGAGCGGCTGGAGCGGACCGGGCGAGGCTGGGCGATCCCGGAACTGAAGCGCCGGCATCCTCAGGAATTCGAATAGAGGAAGGCATGCGACTGTGTTTATAAGGGACTCCACTAACCCTGGAGGCAAACTCATGGTCAGAATTAAAGAGATCAGGAAGATCTACTCCGACGGAAGGCACAACGCCTTCACAGATATGGAGTATTGGAAGGGACATTACTATGTCACCTTCCGCAACGCCGGAGGCCATGCCCGTCCGGGTGACTACGGCGATATACTTGTGATCCGCTCCGGTGATCTGAAGAGGTGGGAAGTTTGTGCGCGGCTCAGTACCAGCGACGATCACGACGACCGCGACCCCGCTCTGTTAGATCTGGGCGATGAGCTCGGCGTGTTCTTCGGCTCGTCCTTCCCTGAGGAGCCCGGGGGGCTTCTCTACACAGAAGGGAGCGAAAGGAGAATCCGATCCTATGCCGCTTTCACCTCGGACGGCGCCGATTGGTCATCCCCCCAGCCCGTGTACGAACCCGACTTCTGGCTGTGGCAGGTAGAGCGCTTCGGGGAAGTATCCTACGGAACGGCCTACAACAGGGAAGGGAGGCTCAGACTGGTTCACTCGACCGACGGCCGCAACTGGGAGACCGTATCTGAGATACCTCCCGATAGGTTCAAGTCCACCGAAGCAGGGCTCTGGGTCACAGAGGACGGGAAGATGCGCCTTGTTATCCGGGTGCGGGAAAGCTCCGGCATGGCCCTCCTCGCCTGGGGTGAGCCGCCGTACAAGAGGTGGGGCTTGAAAGAACTCAATTACACCGTCCATTCCCCTGTGATACGGCCCGTGGGCGATGAACTTTGGGTTGCAGGAAGGGCGTTCGGCAGACAACTTCCCTCCTCAATGGTTCCTCCCGAGCCTCCGAAGGAGAAGATCGAGGCACTGGCCCGCCTCGATGAGCGCCTTGCCAGGCCTCAGGAGTGGCATGTGGTCCTGTGGCGGCTGGTAGGGGATAGCCTCGAGCCCATCCTCGTTCTGCCCAGCAGGGGGGACAATGCTTATCCTGGGATGGTGGTGGAAGAGGGTCGTGTCCTTATGAGTTACTATTCCCAGCACGATGTGGACAACGGGCCGAAGCCCAAACCCGGTGAATGTCCCAGTGAGATTTACTTGGCGGAGATCGAGTTATGCTGAGGAGAGCTATGGAATCGGAGCTTTTACCCTACTTTCTTTTCGAGCTGTCGTTGCTTAGTTATTCAAACACCAAGTCGCCGAAGAAGGAAGTGTCCTTGGACTCCCTTATGCCAGGGGTCCAGGCTATCCAGCCCTTCGGCCCCTCGCCGTCGTTGTCGTTGACCACCACGTTGAAGCCGCATATCCTACCCTCCTCGGGCCTGAAGGGCTTCAACTGGCTCCAGGGGATGGACACCTCGTAGATGTGCAGGCCCTCCTCGGGAAGGACCTCTATGAAAAGCGGAACGTCCACCTCCTCCCCCCTTATCCTGCCCTCCTCCACGGAGAGCCTGAAGGCTTCGGGACCCTTCGGCGTCAGGGCGAAGGCGTATTCGTAGTCCCCCTCGTCCAGCTCGGAGCTGTCGTCGTTCGAAGTATCGAAGGATATCTGCACCGAATCCCCCTGCCAACTGTCCGCGCCGGAGAACTCCTGGCAGAAGCGGTCGTCCTTAACCTTCGCCGCAAGATAAAGGTGATCCTCGTCCCATGCGAGGAATATTTCGGCGCTCAAGTCCGAAGGTCCCTTCCAGGGGCCTACCACCTGCTCCCTCCTGTCCAAGCGCAGAGGTTCAAGGCCCTCCCATTTATCCAAGTTCCCGTCTATCGTGATCCTCCCCTCCACCCTCCTGCAGATGAACCTCCTCCTCAGCCTCATCCCGCTCCTCCCCGTGACTATGGGCTCGCCTCCCTCCTTCCAACTGAACGTGGCCTCGTACCACGGGAGGGGGTAGGAAAGCTTCGCCCTTCGGTCGGCCTCCACCCTGAAGCGCACTTCCACCTCGGCCCGTGGCCCGATGGAATACTTCGTCCTTTCGGGGGAGATGCGCCATCCGTCGGGAAGGTACCATTCCATCCTCCCGAAGACCTGAGACCTCAAGGGATTGCGGATAGTTATACTGATCTCCTCGGAGAACGGGACCTCCTTGGAGGGAGCGACGAAGGCAGGTCCGAAGCTCCTCTTTCGGATCAGATCAAGTTCCCTCCAACCTGGAAGCGTCCCTCCCTCCTCCGACGATATCCCCTCGGGCCTTATCACCGCCAGATGGAAATCCTTCCCCCTCACGGTCACCCTGACCCAATGGTAGAAGGTGCCCTCGTCCCCGATGTTGCCCATGGGGACCGAACCTCCTCCTCCGGTGACGATATATTTCACCCCGTCCTTTACTATGGGAGGCTTGTACTTGTGGCTGTGTCCGGCGAAGACGAGCTTCACCTTATGCTCGGCCAAGAGGGGGTGTACCTTTCCGTTCCATCCCTTCCCTTCGGACTCCCACAGGGGCCTGTGGACGAAGACGAAGACGTGCTCGGCGTCCGAGCTTGCCCTCAGATCTTCCCTCAGCCAGTCCATCTGCCCTTCTGAGATATCGGCCCCTTCGTCCTCCGAATTCAGGACGACGAAGTGGGAGTTCTTGTAGTCGAAAGAATAGTAAAGAGGACCGAACCTCTCCCTGAATACCCTCTCCCCACCCCTGCACTGGACGTCGTGGTTACCTACCACCAAGTAGTAGGGCATCTCGAGGGTCTTCGCCACCCTTTCAAATTCGTCCCAGGCCTCCTCAAGGAGGTCCTCGTGGGTGTCCCCCTTGACGAAGTCCCCGAGGATGACCACGAAGTCCGGCACAAGGAGGTTGATGGACCTCACGATCTGCCTGAAGGGCTCGGGCTCCACAAGGGAGACCTGGGACTTGCAGTCGCCCAACACTGCGAAGGAGAAGGTATCGTCCACCGTACGGTACCTCACAGTTTCAAAGGTAGTCCTTCCCTCCCCACGGATACAACATGGAACCGGCGGGCCTGAGCGCCTCCCCCAACAGCTCCGGCAAGATCGACCTCAGGGGCGCCCGAGGGCCGATGAACTTGAAGGCTTCTGCGTACTTAAAGCCGCTCTGCATGCCCCTGTACCTGGCCTGAACTTTCTTCTGCTCCACGAGCGGCTCCTCGCCCAACGCCTTGAACTTCCTGAAGGAGGAGAACACTTCCTCGATCTCCTCTGCGATGTCCACGTAGAAGTCCGGCTCGAAGTCCGTAGTCTGGGCGATGCCAGCCTCGTAGGCATAGACCTCCTTGAGGTTCAGCTTGATGGGTTCTCCACCTGCGAAGAGGTTCACCTGGGTCAGTGCCTCAAGGGACGCCCTTGCGGTCCTGACGTGGTCGTGATGATGGTCCTTGACCCATTGGATCAGCACGACCTCAGGGTTCACTTCCTTCACCACCTTGGCGATGTCGGAGACGGCCTGGAGGTCGTTTTCGGGAAAACGTTTGTCCGGATATCTCAGGATGACCTTGCGGGCGCCTAAGACCCCTGCTGCCTCTTCGGCCTGCCTTAGGAAGGCCCTTTCCTTCTCCCTGTCCCCTCCGAATATGGTGACGTCGTAACCCCTCCCGACGGTGTTGAGGAATACGACCTCCCAGCCGAGCTTGGCGAACTTCCTGCTGATCCCACCGGCTCCGTATTCGCACTCGTCCAAGTGCGCCCCTATGACCAAAAGGGCCGACATCTCACCTCCAACTTCGTCGAAGGACCTACCTCACCCTTTCAGCAAACGGTGAGATGTCCGGGTCAGCCTTTTCCCATTAAGTACAGATCGCAATCTCCCTCATTTGCTTACTCCTAACTTTGCCTGCTCTTGTGGTCAATATCCCCTCCCTACAAATATAGCTTCTCTACCTTATCGGCGTCAAGAAAAAAACGACGGACCGTAGCACCGAAGATCTTCCGGAGGGTTTCGGCGTCGTAAGCCTCTTCTTCGATGGCTTCGGAAGCAACGGAGTTAATAAGACGACCTCGGGGTCAGAGGCGACCACCTCCGCCTTTATGAATCCCTTGACCGGAGGGGGAGCTTGTGGTATATTCCGGAGAAGGTTGGACCAAGGAGGAAGGGGATGACCATAACCGAAAAGATACTGGCCGCCCACTCCGACAGGGACGAGGTCGGACCGGGGGACTTGGTCGAGGCCAGGGTCGACCTCGTGATGTGCCACGACGTCACCACCCCCCCTGCGGTTTCGATGTTGGAGGAAAGGGGGATGGACAGGGTCTTCGACCCAGAAAGGATAGTCGTCACCCCCGACCACTTCGTCCCCAACAAGGACATAAAGAGCGCTGAGCTCGCCAAGAGGCTGAGGGAGTGGACGAGGAGGCACGGGATAAGGCACTATTACGAGGTCGGGAGGCACGGGATATGCCACGCCCTCCTTCCGGAGGAGGGGTTCGTAAGGCCGGGGATGGTGATAGTCGGGGCGGACTCCCACACCTGTACGTACGGAGCCCTCGGGGCCTTCTCCACCGGGATAGGTAGCACCGACCTTGCAGCGGTGCTGTATTCGGGTAGGCTCTGGTTCAGGGTACCGGAGAGCATGAAGGTCGTCCTGGAGGGGGAGCTTCCCAAGGGGGTCTACTCCAAGGATGTCATCCTTGAGGTCATACGCCGCATAGGGGTGGACGGTGCGAGGTACATGGCCATGGAGTTCACGGGGTCCCTCGTGGGGAAGCTGTCGGTGGAGGCGAGGCTGACCATGACCAACATGGCCATAGAGGCGGGAGCTAAAAGCGGCATAATCGCCCCGGACGAGAAGACCTTGGAGTACGTAAGGGAGAGGTCCGACGAACCTTTCCATGTCTATACATCGGACCCCGACGCCGATTACGCCAGCACGGTGGAGGTGGACGTCTCCTCCCTCGAGCCCATGGTCGCCTTCCCCCACCTCCCCTCCAACGGAAGGCCGATATCCGAAGTGGGACATATCCCGATAGACCAGGTCGTGATAGGGTCCTGCACCAACGGTAGGCTGGAGGATCTGAGGATAGCCGCTGGGATCCTCAGGGGAAGGAAGGTCGCCCCCCACCTGAGGGCCATCGTCATACCCGCAACGAGCAGGGTCTGGCTTCAGGCCATGAGGGAGGGGCTCCTGGAGGTCTTCGTAGAGGCAGGCTGCGCCGTCTCAACCCCTACATGTGGGCCCTGCCTTGGAGGCCACATGGGCGTCTTAGCCGAGGGCGAGAGGTGCGTCTCCACCACGAACCGCAACTTCGTTGGGAGGATGGGGCATCCCAAGTCCGAGGTCTACCTGGCCAGCCCGGCCACGGCCGCCGCATCTGCGGTGGCGGGTAGGATCGCCGACCCGAGGGAGTTCCTGTGTTAGCAAAGAACTTCCTGGCCAAGTTTTCGTTCGAGGAGGGGACATGAGAGGATACGCCCATGTCTACCCGAGGGACCACATAAACACCGACGAGATAATCCCTGCGAGGTACCTGAACACCGACGACAGGGAGGAGCTGGCCCGACACGCCCTGGAGGACCTCGACCCTGGGTTCGTGGGGAAGGTGAAGTGGGGGGACTTCATCGTGGCGGGGGAGAACTTCGGGTGCGGCTCCTCGAGGGAACATGCGGTCTGGGCCCTACAAGGGGCGGGCGTCGGGGCTGTCCTTGCGGAGAGCTTCGCAAGGATATTCTTCCGAAACGCCATAAACACCGGCTTCCCGGCGATAGAGTGCAAGGGTATATCGAGGAAGGTGGAGGACGGGGACGAACTTGAGGTAGATCTCGAGGCCGGGGTGGTGAGGAACCTGACCAAGGGGGAGGAGTACAAGTTCAGCCCGTTTCCTGACTTCGCGTTGGAGATAATGAGGGCGGGAGGCTTACTAGAGTACCTCAGGGGAAGGGAGGGATGATGGAGAGGGAGCGCTGGACCAGCCGGATGGCCTTCGTCATGGCGGCCATAGGCTCCGCCGTGGGCCTGGGGAACGTCTGGAGGTTCCCGTTCGTGGCCTACCAGAACGGAGGAGGAGCCTTCCTCATACCTTACCTTGTGGCCCTCTTCACAGCAGGTATACCCCTCATGGTCTTAGAGTACGGGCTCGGGAAGATGATGCAGGCGGGGGCACCCACAGCCTTCGCAAAGGTCAAGGATAAGCTCGAGTGGGTCGGATGGTGGGCCATACTTGTGGGATTCACGATAGTTATTTACTACGCAGTTGTCATGGCGTGGTGCTGGGGGTACCTGTACCATTCCCTCTTCCTCTCCTGGAAGGGGAGGGCGGAGGACTTCTTCTACAAAGATTTTCTGGGGCTGAGCGATGGACCCGGAAAGCTCGGTGGGCTCAGGCTTCCGGTCGTAGTAGGGTTGGTCCTCACGTGGGCGAGCATAGTCTGGATAGTCCAGCACGGTGTGAGGAGGGTGGGGAGGGTCGTCATGGTCACGGTCCCGCTTCCGGTGATATTGTTGGCCATATTCGTCCTGAGGGGTGCGACCCTTCCTGGGGCCATGGAGGGGCTCAAGTTCTACCTCACCCCCGACTTCTCGAAGCTCGCCGAGCCCAGGACGTGGCTAGCGGCTTACGGTCAGATATTCTTCTCCCTGAGCCTGGCCTTCGGGATAATGATAGCCTACGCAAGCTACCTACATGAAAGGGCGGACGTCAACAACAACGCCTTCATAACCGCCCTCGCGAACTGCGGCACGAGCTACTTTGCGGGCTTTGCTGTGTTCACAGTTTTGGGGTACATGGCGCACGTCGTGGGCAAGCCCGTGGCCGAGGTCGTCTCAGGGGGGCCGGGCCTCGCCTTCATAACGTACCCCACGGCCATATCCCTCCTTCCTACAGTACCTGCTGTCTTCGGCTTCATATTCTTCCTGACGCTACTGAGCCTCGGGATAGATTCGGCGTTCTCCTTGGTGGAGGCGGCGGTCACGGCCGTGCACGACCGCTGGCCCATATCCCGAAGGAAGGCCACATGGCTCCTTTCTGGGATAGCCTTCTTGGGAGGCCTGCTCTTCACGACGAAGGGGGGGCTTTACTGGCTCGACATAGTAGACCACTTCGCCAACAACTACGGGCTCGTGGGCGTGGGGCTCGCAGAATCCTTGATAGTGGGATACGTGCTCGGGGCAGAGAGGTTCCGTGAGCACGTGAACACGGACTCCGAGGTCAAGCTCGGGAGGTGGTGGGACTTCTGCATAAAGTTCCTCACCCCCGCCATCTTAGGGATACTTATGGTCTGGTCGCTTGCGAGGGAGTTCGGGAGCCCGTACTCGGGGTATCCTGGATGGGCCCTCCTTGTGGGCGGATGGGGCGTGATCTTGTTGCAGATAAACCTTGGCGTCGCCCTCATGAGCCGCAGGGCGTTCCTCAGGGCCTCCCTGCCCGCCTCGGCATCCTTGGTGGCGTTCGCCGTCCTGCTCAAGTTCCTCCCTCCGATGTGGATCATGTTCATAGTGGCCTCCGCCGTGCTGTACGGTGGGTTGGCTTGGAGCTTGTCCAGGGCGAGGAGGGGATATGAGGGGATGTAAGTTCTGTGCTATAGCCGAGGGGAAGGAGGAGGCGAGCGTGGTGTACGAGGACGAACTTACCCTCGCCTTCATGGACATAAACCCCTTGGTCCCTGGCCACACCTTGGTCGTGCCCAAGCGCCACTTCCCCGACATCTTCTCCCTGAAGGAGCCCTGGGGGAGCGCGTGCTTCCTCGCAGCAGGGAGGGTGGCCAGGGCGGTGAGGGCCGCCTTCGGGGCCGAAGGGCTGGATTTGCTTCAGCTCAACGGGAGGGTCGGGGGACAGAGCGTCTTCCACTTCCACATACATGTGGTGCCGAGGTATCCGGGAGACGGGTTCGGATTCTTCTCCAAAAGGAGGCCCGTCACGAGGGAGGAGCTTGAGAGGCATGCAGCGAGGATAAGGGAAGCTATGGAGGAGGTGCTATGAGGTTCTCTCGGGCCTTTATACCCACCCTGAGGGAGGAGCCCTCGGAAGCTGAGGTCACAAGCCACAAGCTCATGCTCAGGTCGGGGATGATAAGGCTGCACGCTTCAGGGGTGTACTCGTACCTCCCCTTGGGGTGGAGGGTCATGAGGAAGGTCGAGGGGATAATAAGGGAGGAGATGGAAAGGATAGGGGCTCAGGAGTTCCTACTTCCCTCCCTCTCCAGAAGGGACCTTTGGGAGAGGACGGGGAGGTGGGAGGAATATGGGGAAAACATGTTCCGCCTCAAGGATAGGAGGGGGGCGGACCTCGCCCTCGCCCCCACGCACGAGGAGGTCTTCGCTGAGATAGCCTCCCACGAGATAAGGTCTTACAGGGACCTACCCCAGATATGGTACCAGATAGGGACCAAGTTCAGGGACGAGGCGAGGCCCAGGTCCGGGGTCCTGAGGGGTAGGCAGTTCATCATGAAGGATTCGTACAGCTTCGATACGGACGAAGAGGGGCTCAAAAGGAGCTACGAACTACACAGGGAGGCGTACCTCAAGATATTTAAAAGGTGCGGGCTTGATGTTGTAACAGTAAAGGCCCACAGCGGGATAATGGGGGGCAGCGAGTCCGAGGAGTTCATGGTCCCATCCCCCGCAGGCGAGGACAAGCTCGTGCTCTGCGGGTCCTGCGGCTATGCTGCCAACGTGGAGGTCGCCGCATCGGTCCCGGCGCCCTCCGGGGGAACTTCGAGGCCGAGGGAGAAGGTGCACACCCCGGGAATGAGGACCATAGAGGAGGTCTCGGGGTTCCTCGGAAGGCCACCTTCTAAGCTTATGAAGTCCCTGATATTCATGGCCGGGGAGAGGCCCGTGATGGTCCTTGTGAGGGGGGACTACGAGGTGAACGAGGCCAAACTCGAAGGTGAGATAGGGCCCTTCAGGCCCGCCGAGCCCGAGGAGATAGAGAGGATAACAGGGGCCCCCGTGGGCTTCGTGGGGCCCGTGGGGCTCGAGGGGGTGGAGATATTGGCCGACGAGACCATAAGGGGACAGGTGGACTTGGCCACTGGTGCCAACCTGGAGGACTACCACTGGGTAGGGCTCGAGCCCGAGAGGGACTTCAGGGTGGACAGGTACGTGGACGTCCGGACCGTGAGGGAGGGCGACGGGTGCCCGAAGTGCGGTGCGGGCCTCCGGGTGCTGTCCGCCATAGAGGTAGGACATATATTCCAGCTTGGCACCAAGTACTCCGAGGCCTTGGGGGCCACTTACTTAGATGAGAAAGGGAGGGCCCATCCCATAGTCATGGGAAGTTACGGGATAGGCCTTGAGAGGATAGTCGCTTCCGTGATAGAGCAACATGCCGACGAAAGCGGAATAGTCTGGCCCATATCCATAGCCCCTTACGAGATCTACATACTTCCCGTCAACTGGAGCGACCCGAAGACTAGGGATGCGGCCGAGGAACTTTACGGGAAGCTTTCGGACGGACACGAGGTCCTCCTGGACGACAGGGACGAGAGGGCGGGGGTCAAGTTCAAGGACGCCGACCTCCTGGGGATACCCGTACGCCTCACCCTCGGAAGGGGGCTTAAAGATGGGAAGGTGGAGGTGAGGAGGAGGAAGGACGGAAGGACGTGGGAGGTGCCCTTGGAGGACGCCGCAGGTAAAGTTGAGGAAGTGCTGGAAGAGCTGTGGAACGAAGTCCGGTAGGCCCGAATGCCCAAAGCTGCTTTCTCTGTCGTGGCCTCCGCTCGGGACCCAAAGGAAGGAGGTGTGCCATACCGAGCAGGGCATTCTCTGCGGTAGGGCTTGTGCTGGTGCTCGTGGGAGCTGGTATTGCCAGCGGGGAGCACGAGAATGTGGAGCTTGTCGGCAGGGCTTTGGAAGGACCTGCTAATGCTGTGGTAGTTCAGGGTGACCATGCCTACCTCTGTGCAGGAAAGGCGTTGGTGGTCTTAGATGTCAGCGACCCCACATCTCCTGTTAAGGTAGGACAAACGTTCCTTCCGGAGATGGCCCTTGATGTCCATGTCTCAGGAAGGTATGCATATGTCGCAGATTTTTGGGATGGCCTGAGGGTAATAGACATCTCCGATCCTACGAGCCCCTCTGAGGTAGGATACTACGATACCGAAGACTGTGCTCATGGCGTGCATGTCTCAGGAAAATATGCATATGTCGCAGATAGGAAAGATGGTCTGAGGATAATAGACGTCTCCGACCCTAAAAATCCTTATGAGGTAGGATACTACGACACTGGGGGTTGGGCTATAAGTGTCTATGTTTCAGGAGACTATGCGTATGTCGCAGACGGAGGCGATGGTCTGAGGATAATAGACATCTCCGACCCTACGAGCCCCTCTGAGGTAGGATACTACGATACCGAAGACTGGGCTCATGGCGTGCATGTTTCAGGAAGCTATGCATATGTTGCAGATAGGGAAGATGGTCTGAGGATAATAAACATCTCCGATCCTGAAAACCCTTATGAAGTAGGATACTACGAAACAGGAAGCTATGCTAAGGGTGTGTATGTCTCAGGAGACTATGCGTATGTCGCAGACGGAAGTGATGGCCTGAGGATAATGGATATCTCCGACCCTACGAGCCCCTCTGAAGTAGGATACTACGATACCGAAGATTGGGCTGAGGGTGTGTATGTTTTAGGAAGGTATGCATATGTCGCAGATTGGGAGGATGGTCTGAGGATAGTGGACATCTCCGATCCTACGAGCCCCTCTGAGGTAGGATACCACGACACTGGGGGTTGGGCTGGGGCTGTGTATGTTTCAGGAGATTATGCATATGTTGCAGATAGGGAGGATGGCCTGAGGATAATGGACGTCTCCGACCCTAAAAATCCTTATGAGGTAGGATACTACGAAACAGGAAGCTGTGCTAAGGGTGTGCATGTCTCAGGAAAATATGCATATGTCGCAGATTGGGAGGATGGCCTGAGGATAATAGATATCTCCGACCCTGAAAACCCTTATGAGGTAGGATACTACGAAACAGGAAGCTGTGCTAAGGGTGTGCATGTCTCAGGAAAATATGCATATGTCGCAGATTGGGAGGATGGCCTGAGGATAGTGGACATCTCCGACGCTACGAGCCCCTTTGAGGTAGGATACTACGATACCGAAGACTGTGCTCATGGCGTGCATGTCTCAGGAAGCTATGCATATGTCGCAGACGGAAGTGATGGCCTGAGGATAATAGACATCTCCGACCCTACGAGCCCCTCTGA
>Ga0164318_10004440_pt1 | contig 13492 bp, 7 predicted proteins | sample GuaBasSedimGuay9_FD_113734 | JGI IMG/M metagenome (GOLD analysis project Ga0164318, IMG submission 113734) | Subseafloor sediment microbial communities from Guaymas Basin, Gulf of California, Mexico - Guay9, Core 4571-4, 0-3 cm | ecosystem: Environmental > Aquatic > Marine > Hydrothermal vents >...
AGGTTCACCCCTGTGACATGTGAGCACTGCGAGAACAGTTGCGTACGTGATGTGGGAATCTGTATCGTTTCTGTCGATTCGGGTTGGACGAACAGCTCTCTGAGACCGAGTGCCTTGCTCATCATGTCCAAGATACACGCTTTTGCAACAGACAGAGTGCCGCCCGAAGTGATGGCCCAAATCCATCGAGCATTGACATGTCGGAAGTGGCAGCCGCCCGAGGACACTCCCCTCGAAGTCTTCGATACAGCTGCTGCATTGCGTTCTCGTTCGCAAGAGAGAGTTCCCTTAATCGAGGAGGCCCGACGGCGCTTGCAGGAGGGACGCCTCACTGAGAGAGCTTTCGACATTCTAAAGAGGAGGTTGCGGACAGCTCAGCGCCGATGAATGGTGCTGACGGAGCGTGAATCTTGCAGTGCGGCTCATGATCTCGGTGATTGGCGGTTCTGAGGCCGGCCCATCAGCCTTAGAGGCTGCCGAGCGTGTGGGCGCAGAGATTGCCCGACAGGGTGCGGTACTCGTATGCGGTGGACTTGGTGGAGTCATGGAGGCCGCGTGTCGTGGAGCGAAACGAGAAGGTGGACTCACTGTCGGGATTCTGCCCATGGATTCACACAACTATGCGAACAAGTATGTAGACATTGCCATACCAACTGGTTTAGGTCATGCAAGAAATTATCTTGTTGCCCGTGCCGGTATGGGCGTGATTGCGATTGACGGTGCTGCTGGGACATTGAGTGAGATGGCCATTGCGTGGTTCTCAGATCGCCCGATTGCCAGCGTCGTGTCGAGTGGTGGCTGGGCCGAACAACTGGCCGGCAAGAAGATAGATCATAGGCGTCGCGATACCGTCTATGCCGCAGAGAACCCCGAAGACGCCGTGAGGTATATTGTGAGAGCTATTCGCCGGGAAGACTGAGCGGGGAGTGTATCAATTGGAAAGGGACATCTTGGAGCGTGTGGTTGCTGGCGAAACGCGCCTCACTCTTGACCAGGCGAGAGCATTGATTGATGACTTCACAGATCTCCACAGAAGAAAGGCGAATGTTGTGGACATCCCGGACAAGCGTCTTGTGATAGTTGGCGACCTTCATGGCGAGCTGGACCAAGCCCTTGAGGTCGTACGACGGTACGTAGGAAAGTATCACATAGTCTTTCTTGGTGATTACGGGGACCGTGGACCACAGCAAGTAGAGACCTTCAACCTAGTGATGGCTCTTGCTGTCCTTTATCCCCGTAAGGTGACGGTGCTTCGAGGTAATCATGAGGCTGAGGAGGTGGCAATGCGGTATGGCATGTACGAGTCCGTCGCCCGTGCATACTCACGAGATGCCTTTCTCCACTATTGCGAGGCGTTCTCGGTACTGCCTGTGGCAGCGATGAACCGCTCTGGGCTCTTCTGCTGTCACGGGGGTGTGCCCGAGGGACTCACGTCCATCGACCAACTACAATCAGTCGACCGTCTTACCTACAACCCTGAAGATCCCCTCCTGTTCCAGCTCCTATGGAATGACCCACGTGAGGGCGACTTCTACTTCACGGCGAACCTCCGAGGAGGTGGAAGCCGGTATTTTGGCCGGTTGGCGTTTGAGGAGTTCCGAAAAGCCACTGGTACTGAGATGATGATAAGGGCGCATGAAGTGTATACCAACGGCTATATCGTCCTGTTCGACGGAAGGCTGATCTCGGTCTTCAGTGCGACGTACATGGGTCGTGTCGCGCCGAAGGTCATTGTCTACGATGGCCCAAACGAGGTTCGGCCGGTGCCTCTGTGACCGTCAACATGGCAACTCAGCCCACTGCACAGAGTGACATTCCGCAGTCCAGACAACGAATACAGCTCTCTGTGTGTTGGACGTTGTCCGAGCCACAGTGAGGGCATTTGAACTCCGACAAGAAAGACTCGCGTTCGCAGCCATTCCTGAATACGGTGAGGCCCTTGCAGCCCCTGGTGTGCGCCAGATAGATTATCTTCTTCACATCGTCTACAGTGGCACGATTGGGCAGGTTAATGGTCTTGCTGATTGCAAGGTCAACGTGTTCTTGGAACACAGCCTGCATGAGGACGTGCTCCTCTGGTGACACCTCCCCTGCGGTCACGTAGTGGGCGAACGACTCTGGTAGCAGACCCTCCCTGACCATCTGAAGGGGGGTGTAGTCGTGCTTGATGATCTCTGTCAGCGTGTCTTCCAGTCCGGCCTCTCGCAGGTCATCGTGAAAACTCTTCGCCACGACAAAGATTGGATTCCTGTCCTCTCTGTTCATCATGTAGCCAATCTTGAAGAATGGCTCAATGCCGCTGCTCACTCCCGCAATGAAGCTTATTGATCCCGTGGGCGCGATGGATGTGAGGGTGGCGTTTCTCAGCTTGGGGGCTTGGCCGTTGCTCTTCTCCCATGCGGGGTATGGTCCGTGGATTTCGGCAAGCCTCGCACTCTCTTCGCGAGCAGCCTTTGAGACCGCGGCCATGACCTCTCCAGCAAGGGCCATGCTCTCATTGCTGCCGTATCTGATGCCCATCGCCCCGAAGATGTCCGCAAGTCCCATCACCCCGATGCCAATCTTTCGGGTGTGTTTTGCGGCCTTCTCCATATGCGGTAGCGGATACTTGTTCTTGTCTATCACGCTGTTGAGGAGTCTCACCATGGTCCTAGTAGTCTCGGCCAGCCGTTCGAAGTCCAACTCTCGCTTGCCTGACCCACTTTGCTTGAGGTGGTTATAGAGGTTGATTGAGCCGAGGCAGCAGCTCTCCCAGTAGTATAGAGGCGACTCGCCACATGGGTTCAGACCTTGGATGTCACCCAAGAATGGGGTGGTGTTGCCACGCTGGAGTGTGTCCCAATAGATGATTCCCGGCTCCCCACTCTTCCACATGGACTTGGCTATTCTATCCAACAGTTCCCGGGCCGGAATGGAGTCCCTGTTGGCCATAGCGATAGGGTCATACGCTGGGAATGGTCTTCCGTTCCTGGGATTGATGAAGACAACGTTCTCTCCTCTCTCAGCCTTCTCGAACAGTTCGTCTGAAGCCGCAACGCTGATGTTGAAGGCTGTGAGTTCTCCGTCCTTGTCCTTTGCGTGAATCCAACGAAGGATGTCGGGGTGGTCATACCTCAAGAGACCCAAGTTGGCGCTTCGGCGCTTGCCGCCCTGCTTTATCACCTGTCCGACGGTGTCCAAGAGTTTCATGAAGCTGATAACTCCACTGGATGTCCCGCCAGTCCCGCGAATGCGATCGTTGGTGGGTCGAAGCTCCGAGAAATTGAAACCGACACCGCCACCATTTCGCTGGATCATGGCCGAGGACTTGGCGGCGTCCATTATCCCCTCAAGGTCATCAGGAACTGGCACAAGGTTGCAGGCGGACAGATAGCCCAACTCGGTCCCGCTGTTCATCAGGGTGGGGCTATTTGGCAATGCATCGCACGAGTACAACATCTGGAAGAACTTTCGACGGTCGTCATCGTCATCTGCCAAGAAAGTCGCGACCCTCTCGCACAGGGCCTTCCAATCCTCTCTTGGACCTAGATACCTCTCTCTGAGGAATTCCTCTGCTGCTGGATTCACCATTATGAATGCGTTCCTCCCGTTGGAACATTAGAGGCCCCTTGCAACACGTCTAAAAAGTGTTCATCAACTGACACCTCGTTGAATCAGTCGGTTCTGGGGCCACGAGGGGCAGATGGCGCCTCGCAACCGCACCGGGAGCACCATTTTTCGAATCGCGGGACGCAAGGCAATTACCGCTATATCGTATGGCGTGTTCTGAAAAGCTCCCCCCAACGGTTTCGTCATGGAGTTACTTTCTTAAGTACATACGATTGCCAGCATACTCCGAAAGCGAGAGCACTATTCTGTTGCCCGTCGTGAGATGGTCAGTGATGGTTAAGGTCGCCGTTGTAAACACAAGCCCGAAGACGATCTTCGACGACATCGCTCGTCTGATGGATCTTGCGGAGTATCAGAAATACGTGAGTAAGGACGTTGTCACAACAATCAAGCTCAATTTATCGTGGAGCAAGTTTTATCCCGCCTGTTCGACCAACCCATATGTTCTGGACGGCGTCTTGAAGAAGATGCTCAGTGACGGCTATGTGAGTCGTCGTATTCAAGCCGTTGAGAACGAAACTGTTGTGACCAACATATACGAGGGCACTCGCGGAAACAACTGGTACCCTGTCATGCGTAAGCACAGGATTCGCTTTCTGCCGCTAATCAAAGCTCACTACGTTCCCGTAAAGCTTCCACGAAAGACTCTGGCATTGGAGGACATATTCGGAGAAGTCATTGCCCCGAAGGAGATCTTTGGTACGAACATAATGCACCTCCCCACCATCAAGACGCACGGTCACACCGAGATGACGGGAGCCCTGAAGGACTCCTTTGGTCTGTATCTGACAAAGAATCGTCATCTTGCTCATCTAAGGATTCACGAGGTTCTGGTGGACCTGCTTCTTCTTCAGAAGACCATCTCCCACTCAGAGTTCGTAGTAACCGATGGCACGATTGTGGGGGATGGTGCTGGACCCCGCACCATGATTCCTAAGGTCGGCAACATCCTCCTCGCGACCCACGACATGGTGGCAGCGGATACAGTTCAGACCCGAATCATGGGTATTGACCAGCGATTGGTCCGAAAGCTTCAGCTCGCAAAGGAGTGGGGACTGGGCGAGTCAGACCCCGACAAGATTGAGATTGTGGGCGACTACGAGTCGTGGGACGATCTCCCCAACTTCCACCTGCGGACGGGTCGCAGCCCGGTCATAGCGTGGAACCGTGGGTTTCTGAGATTCCCAGGGATGGAGTGGCTTCTGTTCAGGTCACCTCTGATGTGGCTGCCTACTCAACTCTCTGGACTATACCACGATGGTATTTGGCTGCCCCTAAAGGGTAAGAAGTGGGTGAAGTGGTTCTTTGAAGAAACAGAATGGGGCAAGCTCTGGCAGAACTACTCAGAGTGAGGTGTGTACATCGTGGCGTTGAGGGACTATATCCAGCTCATGCGTCCGTGGCAGTGGTACAAGAACCTGCTGGTGTTTCTGGCGATTGTCTTCGTCGATGTGCCCAAGGAGTGGCCATGGAGCACAATTCCAGCCGTCTTTCGATTGCACTACTATCCGCCGCTCATTGCAGGATTCATCATTCTATGTGCGGTGTCAAGCGCAGGATACATCGTCAATGACATTGAGGACATTCAGAAAGACACTGCCCATCCTGAGAAACGCAATCGTCCTCTCGCGTCAGGCGCCGCCAGTCTGCGCACCGCCTACGGTCTTGCCGGCACGCTACTCATCGGAGGTCTTGTGTCTGCATATCTACTGAATTCTGTGTTCTTCCTCTTGGTCATCCTCTATATCATCAACTCGCAGCTGTACAACTACTTCTTCCGGAATCTGGCCGTGGTCGATGTGATCGCGATTGCCGTGGGTTTCATCATTCGGGCCATTGCGGGGACCTTTCTTATTCACGTCCCCTTCACGTCGTGGCTTGTCATAGGAGTCTTCTTCTTCGCACTTGTGCTGGCGTTCGGGAAGCGAAAGAACGAGCTGCAGCTGCTTGGAGAAGACGCACCGCTCCACAAGCCTGTATTCACCCAGTATACCGATGCAGTGCTGGACCAAGGAATCATGATGTCTGCAACATGGGTGATCTTCTTCTACACATTGTACTGCTATGAGAACTTCCGAGACGTGATGCAGGTACAGCCAATCATGCTCACAGTCCCGATTGCTGCTGGTATCATCCTGCGGTACGTGTACCTGATACAGTCGGGAAGTCCCGTTGGCCGAAAGCCTCACCTCGCATTCAAGGACAAGGGAATCCTTGCAGGGGCCATCATATTCGCCGTCACGCTGGCATGGACTCTGTTCTTCTGGGTGCCGGTGTTCAACTTTTTCTATGAGTTGTTTCCGCCCCTGTTCCCACCATAGGTGATCCATTTGCACGAGCGCCTCTCCTCCTTCGACCTCCACACACACACGATTCACTCGAAGGACGGACTGACGCCCCCAAGAACCCTCTTCAAGATCATGCGCAGGCAAGACCTTCGAGGTATCGCGGTCACAGAGCATGAGCGGGCCTCTTTCTTGCGCCCCATCATGCGTGATGGGCGGTTTCTTATTCCTGCTTGCGAGTACAAATCCACCGACTACGGTGAGATCATCGGGCTGTTTGTGAGCGAGCATATCCCCAACAGAAGTTTCGTTGAGATTGCAGAAGATCTCCACGATCAGAATGCCATTACGGTTCTGCCTCATCCCGAAGACCCGTTGAGGAGGCACACCGCAGTTCGTCGGGGCCTACCTGAGCGACTGATAGTGCGTCACATCGACTTGGTGGAAGGGTTCAATTCCCGGTGTATTCTGAACATCTTCAATACACGTGCCCAGAAGCTGGCACGCCGCTTGGGAAAGCCAATGACAGCTGGTAGTGACGGCCACAGTTTCTTGGAGATTGGTCATGCCCGGACATGGCTCCTTGACATTGAGACCGTGGACGATGTGTACGAGGAGCTTCGTGCTGGCAGGACTTGGATAACCGGCAGGCCATCATTTCCGTTGTGGCAGGTGCCAACCATGATATGGCAGAGAGTGAGGAGATTGGCAAGATGAGCGACACAGATTCGTACGGACCTGAGATTGAGGAAGGCTCGTTAGTGAGCGTAAAGAAGCTCGTTGCGTTCGTCTTTGTTGGAGTAGTGGTGTACCTGCTGGTAGGTCTGTACGGGAAGTTCGACATGATTGCGAACGCTATCACGAGCATTCCTTGGTACTGGGTGATTCCTGCGATGATGGGCCTCTCGTTCCTCAACTACGTGATTCGTTTTGGAAAGTGGCAATACTACCTTCGTCGAATTGGCGTCCATCTCTCCCATGTCCAGTCGTTTGGCGTGTTTCTGGCAGGGTTCACGCTTACCGCGACGCCTGGCAAGATTGGTGAGGCTGTGAAGGGTGTCTTCATCAATGACATCGATGGAACCCCTCTTGCGAAGACGGTTCCGGTCGTTGTATCGGAACGAGTCACTGACCTCTTGGCAATGGTCATCATCGCTGTGTTTGCCTTCATCATCGGTTTCTCAGGTGGGGATCAGTTGCTGTTGCTGCTTCTTGTTGGAGGTCTGGCGCTCATCGGAGCAGTTGTGCTCGGGCACAGCGCCTTCTATCAGAAGATACTGAAGCGAATGACATCGTTTGGTCCCCTCAAGCGATTCCAGGACAGCTGCGATGTGATTGAGGGCACCATGGTTCGGACCCTCTCTCCTCGACCTATGGCTGTGGCTACAGCAGTGAGTATTCCGGGGTGGTTCATGGAGTGTCTAGAGATGTGGCTGCTGCTGAGCCTTCTCACAGGAGCCGGGCTTCCGAGCCTCACGCCATCATCGCTGTTGCTTCTCGCTCAGGCGACTTTCATTCATGCTGCCGCCTCCACAGTGGGAGCTATTCTTGTCTTTTTACCCGGTGGTCTTGGTGGCTACGAGTCATTTGCCATCTACGTGATGGAGTTCATGCTTGGGCTGACGGCGGCACTGGCTGGTGCGGCAACCATCCTCATCCGGTTTGTCACCCTGTGGTTCAGTGTGATCGTAGGGTTCGTGTCCGCGGCAATAGTCACAGGGGCAACGAGGAAACGTGAGCGGCCATCCAAGCAGCCATTCCGCTAGAACTGGGCAACTTCTCGTTGGCCACTCCTGTGTGGCAAGGACCTGTCAGCACTCCCCATGCCGCGTCATACCCCGGCAGGTATGGATACTATTCATTGCATCAGGTGGTACGAGTCTGTGCAGCGTTTCCCCAGTAGAGCGGCTGGCCCGCTGTGCCACTTAGCGCCAATGTCTGGCGACCTGCCGCGGGCCAATCGTTCAATCGGCATCTAGTCGAGGCGGATTCCAAGGCTGTCGAGCAGCGCCTCAAGGTCGGCCTTGGAGAGGGCCTTGGCCTGTTCAATGATTATCTCTATCTCGTCGGGTGTCATGCCCTTTTGCTGAAGCTTGTGTCTGATTTCCTCAAGTTCTTCAGGCATCTTCTCAAGGACTGGCTTCTCGGGCTCAACCTTCTCAGCGCGGCCCTCTGCTTCCGCAAGGGCCTCAGCCCTCCGAGCCTCCTCTTGGGCGATGACCTCTCTTAGGAACCCGGGTCTCTCGCTCACCCTCATTCTTGCAAGGTCCGCCTTGAAAGCCTCAATCTCCTCGTCGCCGAGACCTGTAATCTCGGCCAGTCTGGCAAGCAGCTCGTCTATCTCGGGTATGACCGCCTTAATCGGGTAACCGTCAATGTCTTCCAGCTCCTTTCTGAGCCCGACTGGTTCCAGATTGCTATTGACGATGTCAAGGATCATCTCCTGTCTGGAGTGGACCGGCGGTGCACGTGGGATTCTACCGCGACGCAGTGCTCTGAGCATCGCATTGATCCAGCGGACCATCTGCGGCACGCTCAGTACCTTGACGTAGAGGAACAGGAGCACCGCCAGGACAACGAGAGAAATGCTTCCTCCTGTTATCAGGTTCTGAGTGAATCTCTGTGCCTCGCTGGGGTTCGACTGAATTACGAACTGGACTTGCTGCGTCGAGTAGAACTTCTTGGAGAGGGTGACTGACAGCTGGAAGTTTCCGGCCTCGTTGACCGTGATCAGAATCACGTATGTACCGTTGCCCGTGTTTCGTGTGTAATCTTGGTGATAGGTCAAGTTGCCGGAGCCCAACGTCACAGTCAGTTCGGCATCATTGATACCAACATTGTGGTCTAGGTCCCAATACTGCACCTCTATCTCGATTGTCGCACCAGGGGTTGTTCTGATCTGCTGAGTGGCAACGACGAATTCCGTGCGGATTGGCCTGACAGTTATCTCGACAGTCTTTGGAGCAACTTGGTAGTACAAGCCGCTCATGACTATCTCTACGCGGTAGGTGTCAATTGGCAGGTCGTCAGGCACGGTCAGGACATAGGAGCCGTTTGCCATCACGGAGAGCGGCGCTGAGCCAAGAGTTTCCCAGTAGGCATATCCGTTCAGACCGGTCACGACTTGCCCAGTTCTCTGGTCCAAGACCGTAAGGACCAGCTGTGAGGTTTCGTTGACTGGTACGGACAGACTCGACGCACCTGTGATTGCAGCGGGCGTGCGGGCCATTGCAAGATTGACCTCTGCAAAGGCTGACTGATAGGCGGGTTTCGAGAACGAAACGCTCACTTTGTACGTCCTTGGAACGGTCACGTTGAGGAGCAGAGACACCGAGTAAGTGCCATTGTGATGGTCCACCACCACGCTGGCGCCTCCGTCCCAGGTGACCATTACGTCGGCGTCAGCAATCGGCTGGTTGCTATGAGTATCATTATAGTAGAACGTGAATGTTAGTGTGTCACCATAGTACCCGCTAAGAAGCTGCGAGTCGACCGTCAGCTGTGTGGGAATTGGCATAATGTCGAGCACAACCGTCAACTGCGAGGTCGCATAGCCACTCTTTGCTGCGGTTATCCTCAGGTCGAGTGGGCCCACGCCGAGAGCTGATGTGTCTATTGTGGTTGTGTACGTGCCGTCGGCCTGTTCCGTGAGCGTCCCAGATAGTCCGGCCACCTCATACCTCACAGTGGCTCCACGTATTCTAGAGGAGTTGAACGTGTTGTTGTATTCAACGACTATTGTCACCAAGTCCCCTCTGTAGACCGAGAGTGATATTGCTCCTTCGTTGAGCGTGATTGCCGTGGGCAGAGGCAACACCACAACTTCAATCTCTATCTCCAAGAAGACAAGGTTCGGAGCGACAGCCCGGACAGATGCCTGGTATTGACCTATGGCAAAGCCTGTGAGATTGAGAGCGCCCAAGTAGTAACCGGCAGTAGTGCCTGGGGCCATCACGTAAGTTGTGTCATTCCAAGTCAGGGTCACATTTCCTCCAGCAACTGGCAGGTTCCTGACTGTGTCATTGAGATACACCCAGAACTGGACGTACTCCGAAGGTACCCCCTCAATCGTCGACATCTCTGGCACGATCTCCCCGGTTGCCTTGGATACGACCAGAGTGATGCTCTTTGAGCGTGGCTGATAGAACTCCCGGCTCACAGTGATGAGCGGTTCATAGACACCGTGGTCTTGGGCGGATGTATCTAGCCACAGTGTGTAGGTGCCATTGCTCCAGTCTGTGAAGTTGTAGAGCGTACCATTCCACAGGAACCTCACTGTCATGTCTGGAACAAGAGTCCCGTGGTATGGCTCCACTATGTTGACCGCTATCAGTACAGTTTCTCCCCAGTCAGCATAGTATGTTGTCTTGGCAGGAACGATATCTACTGTCAGGGCACCGGGCTGAATAGTGACAGAGGCAGACGCATTGCGGTAGTTTGTTTTCACCGCCCAGACGGTGAAGGAGAAGGGCTGAGCCACCAGACCGGTTGTGTTGATTACAAGCCTATACACCCCGTTTCCGACCTCAACGGTCGTCACCGATGTGCCGTACAGGCTCATCCAGTCGGTGTTAATTGTTGCACCCGTGAGGGGCACATCGTGATCAGTGTCGTAGACGGTGATGTTCACCACATGGTCCTCTCCAACTGGCACAGAGGCGGGAGAGGGAGCGGATGCGATTACGGAGGTCTGAATCGGTCGTATTACTGCGTTGACATCGCTCGCTGTTCTCGATGCGTAGAAGGGTGTCCCACTCTTACCTATGGTGAGGTTGAATGTGATGGTACCTGTTGAACCGAACTGCTCAGTGGGCACGAGAATTTCGTAGGATCCGGTGAGCCTGTCAGTCACATAGTATGTCGCTGAGGGCAGCCCTGCAAACGTCAGTGTCACAGTGGCGCCCGCGATTCCCGTCTTGGTCAGATAGTCGACGTACTCCACGACGATTGAGATGTTGTCGGTGTACGGCGTGGCCTGAACCAGTGGGAAGAATATCTGCGTGGGCCTCTCGACCGTTTCAGCAAGTACGGTTGTGTTTCTTGGGGCGTAGTACGGTGCCGAAGTGCTACAATCGATCACGAGCTGTATCTCCTCGTTGGAAACCAGACCCGACGGGTTGAGCACGGTAGAACTAAAGCTGATTTCGTAGTATGTGGAGGTCGCGTGAAGGGCATACTGCGATGTTGTGATGACAGTGTGGCCGGTGCCGTGGGAGAGTGCGATGTCTGCCTTCGTGATTGCTATCAGCTGACTCGTGAGGAAGTCGCTGAACTTGAACCTGAAGGTCACATTCTCTAGAAACGGTGTGTTTCCGGGTGTCTGCGTCACAAGTATCTGTGTAGGCCTGTGGACAACCCTTGCGGTGACATCCTTAGAGGCCTGCTGGTAATATGGCTGGCCTGTCCATGTCACAGTCACATTGAGAATGAACGTGGCAACAGACCCGAGTGCCGTGCTATCCACCTCAACTAGGTACTGCCCGTTCCCAAGGCCAGTGACCCAGTAATCGCCAGCGTGTATCGTGACGGAGCTGTTCATGCAGCTTACCGAGACCGTGGCGCCGTCAATTGGGTTGCCTGTTGTGTCGTCAGTGTATGTTATGACAAGTGACACGTTCTCTTGATACGGTGCGGGATCCGGGCTATCGTAGCCGAGTTGAGTTGACCGCTTGTTCACTGCTAGATTGAAGATGTCTGAGGCATCGGCTGCGTAGTTGGAGCCAGAGTACGTCACTGTGGCATTGAGAGTGAAGACACCGTCGGACGGGAACCCTGATGTGTCAATCTCTACAACAAAGTGTCCCTCCGGCACATAGGTGACAGTGTAGTAGCCTGCCAACCACGAGTCAAGTGTCAGTGTGCCGGTCATTCCGGTGGTGGAACCAGACACGAGGTCAGTATACACAAACTCTATTGTCACGTTGTTCCCCCACTGTGGCGGCGCGAAGGACAGGTGACCAAGCTGGGTATTCCTCAGAACGACAGTGAGCGTGAACGCCTGCCCGGAAACATCAGTGTAGTAAGGCTCGCCCGTCCAGTTGAGAACGAGATGAAGTGTGAACGTGCCTGTTGAGCCGAGGCTCGTGGTGTCGATTGTCATGGTGAAGAGCTTCTGTGCGTCGTTATAGGTGAGACTGAACACAACGTAGCCCTCGGTCAGGGTCACCACGAGAGAACTAGAGTTGGCGATCTTCTCAGCGCTAAGGGTGTCGATATAACTGAATGTCAGGGTGGCGGTTTCCCCATATGGTGTTGATGCCACCGGTGAGTAGTCAACATAGGTCGGTCTCTCTAGGACAACTATGGTCACAGTCATCGTCTTGTTCTCGTAGAGCGGCGCCTGTCCGGCAGCCCACATGAAGTCGATTTGGAACTGGAAGCTTCCTGTGATGCCGAAGGCTGACGTGTTGAGCCTAAACTCGTAGGTGCCCGGATCGCTCGTCAGCTCGAAGATGCTGAAGTCCTGCTGTGTGACCGGATGTCCCGCTGTGATGGGCGTCAAGCGGACATGGACATAGGCATAGGTTGCGTTGGAGATCTTCGTACCGTTGACTGCATCCCAGTACACAGCAGTGAACGTGACCTCCTCAAGATAGTACTTTGCCGTCGGCGCCTGTTCTAGGTAGAGGTCTGTGTCCGTGCCCAGTATCCTAACGGAGGTCTGTATTGTCTGGTTGTAGTACTTGTCCACCGGTCCGACCCAGCGTACGGTAATGATGAGGTCTTTCCAGCCAATGGTACCCCATTGGTCAGCATCGAACGTGATATTGTAGTGGCCTGCGCCCAATGAGGACGCAGCAACACTCCATGTGAGCTGAGTTGCCGTTGGGGAAGACACCTGTATATTGACGTTGCCAGTCGTGTTCGTTATACCCTCGCTTAGATCCGTGTCTGTGAACTCGACGAGTACAACCACTGTGCCCGTATAGGGTGTCTGTTCTACTGGCGAGTCCAAGATGAACAGGGTATTGTGCTTTCGAATCTGCACTTGGATGACGAATGTGTGGTTCTGGTAGTTGGGCCTTGTGACATTGAACTGAACGTTGTAGAACTCTCCCTCGGATGTCAGTGGGTCGTCGTCCTGAGTGAATATCGTGATTCTGTACTCGCCAGGAGAGGTTTCTATGACAGAGTAGTTCTTCTCCCCTGTGGAGTGGAATGCAGTCCAGTTGCACACTATCGAAGTGTTGGCTCCGGAGATCGGCTGGTTGGAGTCTGTGTCGGTCCACGTCAACGTGAAGGAGGCCGATTCTCCAACGGGAATGGACAGCTGGTTGGCCGAATATGAGATTGTATTGTAGATTTCCCTGACTTCAACGTAGATGACCATTTGTCGTTCGAGCACGAACGGCGCACGAGCAATGACCTGAATGGGGTATTCTCCAATCTGGACTCCAGTCGTGCTCAAGTGGATGCGGTACACCCCTCCGCCCTGCTCCGTGACCGTGTAGGTATTGGTCCAGTTGCATGTGACGGACGCTCCAAGAATGCCTGTACCGTTGACATTCTTGTACTCCACATCAAACTCTTGGTCGATCCCAACCGCGCCAGAGATTCCCGGATACTGGGGTGACCCGATAGTGGCGTCATAGTGGACG
>Ga0164318_10004442_pt1 | contig 13491 bp, 18 predicted proteins | sample GuaBasSedimGuay9_FD_113734 | JGI IMG/M metagenome (GOLD analysis project Ga0164318, IMG submission 113734) | Subseafloor sediment microbial communities from Guaymas Basin, Gulf of California, Mexico - Guay9, Core 4571-4, 0-3 cm | ecosystem: Environmental > Aquatic > Marine > Hydrothermal vents...
ATCATAACCCCAGTAGACCGGAACATCTTTACGATCAACCAGAATCCATCCTTCATTTGTCCTTTTTATGATTACCCTATCTCCAACCTTTCCGCTACCTTCCACAATAACCGGCTCTTCTAAGCCAGCGTCAACATAGAGATTTCCTCTAGCTGTGGATATAACTAATCCTTCCCTGAACTTTGGCTTATCCTTTTTTCTAGGATGACTAGGAATCGCTAGTGGCGGCAACAAGCCTACATACTTGAGAGCCGGAGAGTAGGAATATAGTCTTTTTCGTAAATATTGTGGAGTGTTTAAATAAGACAAAATCTGTACCAGGTAGCTAGGATCATGGTCTTCATGTTCAAAGATTACTATCTCTTCCACTCTAAAAATCGCCAAAGCCCTCGCAAGAAAGCCTATATGCAGAGTTCTAGCGGGTTCATGAAGTTCTGAAAAAAGCGAAGAAGGTAAAGCAACTATTCTTTTTTTCTTAGGTCTCTTAACCATATATCTTCATAAAATGCTATTTACCTTTCTTTTTACCTTTTTGCTGCTGTTTCTTCGACTTCTTCTCTACATCAAAGAATATTGACGTCCTCTGCCTGCCACCCATATATATCACCGTATAGAATACAAGCTATCTACAATAAATTTCTACCCCCTTCTCCCTATGTTTCTGAAAACTTATTCTACTGCAACCCAGTAAGCCATCTTGCCTCTTCTTTCTTCGCGCACTTTGCCCTCTCTTAGAAGTATTCGAAGCACATAGAAAACCTGGCTATGAGAAAGACCCAAATCACGAACTATCTCAACAGTAGGTACAGGACCATGCTTCTTTAGGTATTCATATATTAGCCTTTTTCTCTCGATAATTTTTTCAGTTACTTTCCGAGGCACTAGCCTTCACCTGTATTATAAGTATTTTCATAATTCACTAATAAATCTTATTTTAATAGATTTTTAAATAGAATTAAATAATGATGCTAGAGAAGAGAAAAAAACCTATTTTCCAATTAGGCGCGCGAGCGCTGGATACATCTCTAAAGCTCTTTCACTGGCCAAGAGCTGATAGTACTGAACCAATATGCCTACCATTAGTAGAATTCCTATACCACCTCCCATAGCTCCAAGGATATCGCTAATAACTGCTATAACACCGATAAGAATTCCGCTAAACACGGTTAGAGCCCATACATAGCGTTTGAGTACCGCTGCAATTACTTTTTCAGACTTTCTGAATCCAGGAATTTGTAGCTGTGCTTTTACAAGCTGTTCAGCCTGAGACTCAGGATCCATACCAGACGTCATAACCCATGCGACAGCAAACAGTATGGACAGAATGATGAATATGGCAGCATAGATGATTACATGAACAGGATCACGCGCCACAGACCAGACTGTTCTTGGGGGAGTCATGTAATATACAAGGCTTCCCGGTAGTGGCACTAGTCCATTTTCTGTCACATTATACATTGCTATTACGTTAAGTATCGGGTTGGAGTTGTTGGGATTGAATCTCGGCCATAAGGCTTGTGTTAGCATCATTACGTCTGCGTAGAGGGCTCCAACAAGTATTACTGGAATATTGGACACATACATGAGTTTTAGAGGTATTCTTGTCCTCATCCCGCCGAATCTCGCACTCGCCACTGGTATCGTGATTTTCGTGCTCTCTAGGAATGTTAGGAGAGTTAGAAAGAGCAACATTGCGAGAAAACCTATGAGATCTGGATACCCAGATGGTCTTACAAGGGTGTATTGTAGTAATGTTGAGTTTCCTGTAGTCATAAGATAGGATATACTGTAAAATAGTGACGGGAAAAAGCCGTAGAGAAGACCATCGGGAAGAGGTCCTATGGGGCTGAACATTTCCCAGAAGATTTGTTGCGCTACTCCCGCAGCGATAAACAAACTTATCGCGCTCCCTATGCCCCATCCCTTCTGTAGAAGTTCATCCATGAGCAACACGAATATGCTGACTATGAAGAGCTGGGAGAAGACGAGGATCTGCTGTGTTATTGTCAAGTTTCCGTAAACACCGCCTACAATATAGGCTAAAGCTTCAAATGCCGCAAACATTATAGCAAATATTTTCTGAACCCCAGCAAACAGTTTTCTTCCTTCACTTGTTGTCAAGTCTATTTGAACTATCCTGCTACCTACAAGAAGCTCCCAGACTATTCCAGCGGTAACGATAGGACCTATTCCTAGCTCCATTAGGGTACCGCGCTTTGAAGCCAATACTACCTGTAAAAATACTAATGCTCCGAGTCCTTCTTGTGTTTGTCTTGGAATTCCATATAGCGGGATTTGTCCAAGTAGAAAGTATGCTACCAATACTAATGCTGTCCAGAACAATCTTTCCCTTAGACTTGGTTTTCTGGCAGGCTTCTGGATTTCTGGCAATATTCTAAAAACAGGTTCGAGTATGTCATATGCTTTTGACAAACTTATTCACCGCTAATCAATTCAACTTTTCCACCAAGAGACTCAATCTTTTCTATAGCTTTTCTTGTAGCCTTATGTGTCCTAACAATGATCTTTTTGGTAACCTTCCCGCTGCCAGTTAACTTGTTGATGCCTATTCGTGTTAGGTCAACCACATAGTTTTCATTTTCAATCTTTGCTAGACCCTTCTGAACAAGATCCTCGAGTACCTCGTCCAACTTTCCTACATTCATTATTCTATAAACCAGTACAAGAGATGGATGGCGCGTAAAGCCGTGTTTACCGTACCAGTCTGGAGCATATTTAACGGTCCATGTCCACTTGTGTTTGTGGTATCCCACCATACCTCTGCCGCCTTTTCTGCCACTTCGCCTATGCTGTGCTACACGTCCCCAGCCGTAGGTTCTGCTTCCCCTATAATATTTGCGTTTCTTCTCTCTACGGACAACCATCGCTAACACCTTTAATAATCTCAACCGCAAAGAACTATTTACAACAATTTAAATTTTAAGCGTAACTATAAGCTTGCATTTATTATAAGAAAGTATAACCACATGAAAAATGTGTGATAAGTCTAAAGCATTCTTAGGAGCAAATTGTTTATTTCTTCACCCCTGTAGCCAGTCTCTCCACCATCCTTATAATGCTTCTTAATGGTTCCTTTAAAGCCTCCGCTAGGTGGTCTTAGCCGGAATACCGGCTTTACATCTGGAAGCTCTGTCCATTTAACTTTGCCTTCTATAAGAGCCTTTGCCAGCTCGTTAAAGTCTTTAAAGCCTATTTTCTCCAGATACTCCTTTGTTATGCGTTTGTTACCTTTCAGCCTTCCACGTCTTTCCAGCAAGAGAGCCAAGACCTCCTCATTTATTTCTCCGTAGGTTACGACGTTTTCGAGAATGCGCTTCAACATGCCTCTAATAGATGGAGAGTCCTCCACAAGAACTGCATGGTAAACCTTATGAAGCCTAAGTAATTCCAATGCCTTCCTTTCATCCGGCCTTCGGTCAGGATCTCCTCTTAATCTAACCACGACCCATAGCGCCATCAGTTTCACCACATATCAGGTGACTTAAACCTATATGTCTCCTTTAAGGCATTATAGACAGCTTTAGCCATATTGTGAGTCGTCCTTGTCTCTCCAAAGGATCTTGTCCACACATCTTTAATGCCTGCTAGGCGTAGGACTATTTTAGCTACGTCCGAAGCTACAAGGCCCACACCTTTTGGTGCAGGCAATAACTGGATCCTAACGCTTCCACTCTTTCCTTCAACTTTAAATGGTAGACTATGTGGTTCACCGCAGAGACACTCCCAGCTTCCGCAACCCCGTCTAACTGGTATAATATTGAGCTTGGCGTTTCTAACAGCTTTTTCAATAGCTACTCTTATATGACGGGACTTTCCCATCCCAACTCCTACATAACCGTCTTCGTTGCCGACTGCTGCTGTAACCTGGAATTGGCTTACTTCGCCTGCGTCGGTTTGCCTCTGCACGAAGTTCACATTGATTACTTCAAATTTCAGGTTGGGTATTAGAGCATCAATAATTTCAACTTCCTTAATTGGCAAGTTTTTCTCGAATATCTCATTTATTGATGTGATTTTTCCCTCCTTTACTAGCTTTCCAAGCGTAGTTCTCGGAATCCATTCTTCGAGCATCGACACAAAAACCACCACACCATCTAAGAGTGACTATAAATAAAAGTTTTCGTCCCTAAAAGGACTTTAGAATTTTTGCCTTCACCTCTTCAAAATGCTGTGGCAACTTTTCGGGCTTTAATCCAGCCTCAAGATACGAGGAAAAGCGTCTCTTGTATTCTTTCTCATTTCCTTCTAGGAGAAGCTTTGCATAGTTGGCTACATGTTCGCCTCTTATCCTATCTTCACTTGGTAGAATCTCTTCACCTACAGGTATCTTCAATCCAGCGTCAAGTGCCCCCTTAACTGCAGCAAACACCCTTGCACCTTTAGTCGGGCTGTGAAGTCCTATATCGACTATAGCCTCCTCAATACCCTTCTTTTTAGCCTTTAAGCCAGCCAAAAGTCCAAGCAAGTATGCGGCTGAAGTGTTTTTTCCGCTAGCCTTCCACCCGTATCGTTTGAGTTCCTGTGAAACTGCAGACACATGTGTGATATCTCCCTTGGGATGCGGTGTGATAATCTGGACAACTATTGTTCTGGACAGAACCCTTACGACAAGTCTAGGCTTTCCTGAAAGTATCATCTTTCTACGTTTATAGTAGTTTGTTTTGCCTTCACGTCTACGCTTTAAAGGTACCTTATATCTTGCTCCTCTAGCCAAACCTACTCACCCTCCTTCTTTATAAGATTGTGCTCATTAATGTAGAGCTTTAGGTGAGAAACGCTTCTAAACATTCCGCCTTTCACTAGACGATAAAGTCTCCTGTATGTACGTCTGTCTATAAGTCCTTTATCTCTGAGATAACGGATAAATCTGCGTTGAGCCCTGACATGAGCCACCCAAATATCCTTCTCGTCGAACCGCTTGCCCTTTCTACTGCCATGTCCTCTTCTTCTACCCCTCTTTTTCTTTAAATGACGAATCCTAGCTCTCCCACGGGAAGGTGTTGATGCAGGTCTCTTAGCTATAACTCCATCGTGGATAAGTCTTTTAACATCTTCTCGTGAAATAGCCATTGCAACATCGTCTAACCTGTCTGGATCAATCCATATTCTGCTTTCTCCCACACCCAGTATGTCGGCCGCCAAGCGTCTCGCAAGACTAACGTCCATCTTTTACACCTCAACTCCAGCGTTAAGCACTCTAATACCTAGTTCTTCAGCTTTTTTAATTATTTCTAGCCTTTTCCGTCTCCCGACAGTTGATGCTATTTTCACAGCCTGTATTGAGGGATCAACCTTCTCTAAATCCTTAACATTGTAGACTATAACTTCCTGGAAGCCTGAAGGATGAAGTCCTCTTACAGCTTTGGGACCTCTGTATCCTACCTTGACCATTGGTGGATAACCCTTTCGCTGTTTCCTTATCTTGTTATCAAGAGAATGTCTTGGACTACGCCAATTGTCTTCCAACCTTGCTAGATACCATGAGTTCATACGGATAAAGCGTGGTCTTGTCCTTGACATAAGATTTCGAAGCATTAAAAGTCTCTTCAACCTGGCTTCAAGCTTGGGTCTTTTGGTGACCGAAACCTCTTTCTCCTCTCCCATTCATATCACCTAGCAGCATCAGTATACATATGCCAATAACACTCCGCCTATTCCTTTTTCTTTTGCTTCAATATGCGACATTACACCCTGTGGCGTCGATACAATGAGTAAGCCTATATCCCTAGATGGTAAGTATTTTTCTTCCCATATCTCGAATTCGTCCTTTTTAACGGGAAATCTCGGCTTTATAACTCCACACTTATTTATTCTACCCAGAAGCTTTACAACGAACTTTCCGCTACGACCATCATCAACAAACTCGAAGTCTTCAATGTAGCCATGCTCTTTCATTACTCTTAAAACATTTGCGATTAGCTTTGAGGCTGGATAAATTATACATTCTTTTTTTCCTCTTACTTCGTTGTTCATTATTGTCGCCATGGCGTTAGCCAGCGTATCCATCATTACCATAATAATTCCCCCTCAACTTGAAGAATAAGAGTATATTAATACTACGCTTCGCTGTTTTAAGAGTACTTCTTGAAGCCAAGTTCCTCAGCTACCTCTCTAAAACATCTCCTGCAAAGGTTTAGTCCATATATCCTGATTACTGCTTCATGCGTTCCACATCTCACACAACGTAATGCGCCTTTGCCAAACTTCCTTTTTTTAGGCGGTCTCAGCTTCCCCATATTACCTCCTACCTCTTATCACTTTTACACCTAAAACTTTTTCGAGAAACTCTATTGTCTCCTCCTTTGTAACCCTATGTCTATCAGGAATTCTAGACCTCTTCCTTTTCCTTCTAGCTACCCTATAACCTGGACGCTCCATTGCAACAATAACATCAAATCCATATATACCGACTTCAGGATCATACTTTACTCCTGGTAAAAGGATGTGTTCACGTACACCAAACGCAAAGTTTCCGTGCTTATCGATACTTCTCTCATGTATGACATTATCAACAGCCGCGAAGGCTCTTTTAAGGAAATTTATTGCTTTCTCACCTCGAAGAGTCACTATAGCAGCTATGTTTTCTCCCTTCTTAATACCGAAATCCTTTATCGTCCTTTTAGCTTTTCTTAGTGACGGCTTTTGTCCGGTTAACTCTTCGAGAAGCTTAGCTGCTTTTGCAAGCCTTTCTCCAGACTCACCGACACCCATGTTAACGACTACCTTGCCTATGAAAACACGCCGCATCGGATGATCCGTTTCAAGATACATTTTTTCGCTACCACCCATAGTTTTACACCTCTTCAAACAGCTTTATAACTGGTTTATCATCTCCAATCGGAAATACGTACTCTAGAATTGTCCTAACAACGTTCCCATCAGCATCCTCTAGTTCTACAAGAGCATTTCTTTTCTTGAAGACCTGGTTAATTGACTTTATCTTACCGATAAAGCCCACGTTTGCACCATCTATCACTACTGCCAGCTTTCCTATCTCAAATGGTATATGTTCTAAAATCTCCTGCTTAGGGATCCTCAACTTTACTGTATCATATGTCTTATAGGGCGCTTCTACTGGCTTGAAAGGATTCTTCACTCTTATAAGATGTGTTCTTCCGTCATGAAATGTTAACTGTATATGTCCTCCCCTCACCGTATATTTTCTTTTAATCCTAACTGGTTTAAACGAAGCCTCTTCCTTGTCTATATCAATAAAGGACATCTGCTTTACCGGATGAGGTACTAGCCTCAGATACCTGTCTTCAGGTATGATATAAAGAACATCCATGAGACCAACAGGGAATTTATGGTCTGTCACTATCCTACCGTCCACCATTATTTTTCTCTCTGCAAGAACCTTCCTTGTCTCTCTCATAGTCAATGTGTAGCCAAGCATATCCCTGATAACAACACCTAAGGGGATTGAAGAAAGCAAAGTATGGGGTCCTGGTCGAGGCTTTACCGCCCAAACATATCCTTTACGCTTTATAGGCCAGAATGGAGGAGATGTCGCTCTTCGCAGATGTCTAAGAGATCCCTTTATTTTACGCACCATACTTACTCACCTCCAGAAACTCTACCTTCTATTTTTTCTTTACGAAGAGGATCACTCAGATCGAGTTCTGTTATCACGACTTTTGAGGGGTGGATGGGGAACGGAACCTCTGTTCCATCCGCCTTTGTAAGGTTGACCCCTTCAACGAATATTCTAACCTTTTTCACGTCTACTCCAACAACCTTACCCTCGTGACCCTTAAAGGAACCCCTCACAATTAAAACCCTGTCTCCTTTCCTAACCCTAACTCGCTTTATACCATATTTTTCCCTAAGCTCGCTGGACAAAGGTGCTACAAGTTGTTTTGCTTTTACATGTAGGGGTGCCCTATAGACTTGTCTTTTTCTAACCTTCCTTGGCTGCGATGAAACCTTCTGACCCATAATAATCCCACATGCTTCATCTACATGAAAATATAAATTCTCCGTTCAGACTTACTTTTTCACTCTATGGAGGACTGCTGCCAGTTTTCCTTTATCTTCATTTTTGTTCTTCTTCTTAGATCTATTTGCTGAACTATCTTTCTTCTTACCATCTTCGATGAAAATTTTCTCAGCAAAGAGATTATGCTTTTCAACTTCCACAATGGGGACAACCATATATCTAGAATCTGAAGTCCATACACTAGATGACCTTATTTCTCCAGTAAAGGTGTTGTATAGAATAAATTTGCCTGAAAGCGGTTTTTCCAGCTCTATGTAATATATTATGCCGATGTCGCCGAGCATACCGACCGGTATAAAATAAATGTGACGAGAATCAACGCTTACATGGTGTACAATAGGCAGTTGCGCAACGTTAAGTACATGTATTAGGTCTTCAATATACTTGAGTTTTACCGTCTTCGGTTTTGACATGACTTTCCATCTTAAGGCTGTTTCTGTTGAACTGATATATTGTTGAGATATAAATAAGAAACGAGTTTTGGAAATTAGAACTCTTTATTTTAAAGAATATATATTTATATCTAGAGCTACTGAAAAATATTCCGTCTCTTAGCCTATTCAATAATCTTTTTTAAATTTTTTTCAAATGGAGGATAAACTATCCCTTTCTCAGTTATTATTCCTGTGACAACGTTTGGAGGAGTTATGTCAAAAGCATAATACAGCGAAGAGACCCCCTCAGGAGCTATCCTAACCCCCCTAAAGTATAGAACTTCCTTAGGGTCTCTTTTCTCGATTTCAATCTCATCAGGACCCCTAATTTCCATGTCAATACTGCTGGTAGGAGCTGCCACATAGAATGGAATGTTGTGTACCCTCGCTACAAGAGACAAGGGATACGTCCCTATCTTGTTTGCTACAAAACCTAGCCTTGTAATCCTATCAGCGCCTACTATAGCTAGGTCTATTTTTTCTTTCTCAGCCAGTATTCCTATACTATTGTCAGTCACCACATAGACCTCTATCCCCGCCATATGCAGTTCCCATGCAGTTAGCCTGGCACCCTGAAGGTATGGCCTTGTCTCTAGCGCAAAAACTCTTACATTTTTCCCCTTTTCTTTAGCAACATAAATTGGCGCTGTGGCTGTCCCCCAATAACTAGTAGCAAGAGACCCAGCGTTACATACAGTTATTATCGTATCTCCGTCCTCTATTAACTGCTCTCCATACTCGCCGATCTTCCTATTTGCCTCTTCGTCTTCCTTCTGTATAAACAAAGCTTCCTCAACTACTCTTTTCCTAGCTTCCTCGACGCTTGTAGCATCTTTGACAGACTCCTTTATTCGTTTAATTGCCCAAAAAAGGTTTACCGCAGTGGGACGGGTCTTTGATAAAACATCCGATACTTTCTCTAAACCTTCCATGAATTCCTCCAATGTCCTTGCAGAAGAGTGATAAGCATATAGTGCCAGAGCAAATGCTGCTGCCACACCAATAGCCGGTGCACCACGTATCTCCATTACTTTGATTGCCTGCGCTACTCTCGTCCAATCTGTCGTTTCGATATATTCAAGCTTGTCTGGTAGGAGAAGTTGATTTATAAGCTTGACTTTACCCTCTTCCCAAACTATAGTCCTAGGAAGATTGAGCATTGCTTTTCACCTTATAGTTTGACATACATGCTTAAAATTCTTTGAGCACGTTTCCCAGCTCCCTTTCCAGAAAATCATGTATACTTCTAGCAACCATCTGTGCTATTCTAAGCGGTTCTGGAACCTTACCATTAAATGTCACAGCATTCAAAACTGTTCTTACATCGCTCATAGAAAGACCAGTGCTCCTAATATATACATATTTTCCTGTCGACTTAATATATACTAGTTTTCTTTCACCGAGCTTTTTGTAAAGTGAAAGCCTTAGATTATCGCCAGGAAAATATTCTCTAATATATTTTTCCAGACCCTCCGATTCCTCGTAGCTTACACATATAACAGGTATTCCGGTCTTCTCATATAACTCCTCTATATCAACGATATTAAACCAAGATATTATACAACCATTAAGCAATATTACATTGATGTCCTTTCTGCCAGAACCCTTCACTAGTTCTATTATTCTTTGCGTAGCGTCGAGTCCTCCAACTTGTGTTCTCGTAACATATACTCCATCTATGATTCTATCCCGCCTATAACTGACACCAACAATTATTGAGAAAGTATTTGTCTTCCTAAAACACTCTGCAATCCCGAAGACGCGATAGCCTGGTTTAAACGTTTTTAAAGTCATAGTTTTTCATATTTCGAATTCTTTGTCAAACAACGTAATCAATCTATAACCGTTCTCTTCAACCACTACCATATCTTCGATTCTAATACCCCCGTACCCAGCCAAGTATACTCCAGGCTCTACCGTCACCACATCACCTGTCAGCAACCTTTCCTTGCTCTCGTAGGTAAGATAAGGATTCTCGTGAATATCTATTCCCACTCCGTGACCTAGTCCGTGGTTAAAGTATTTCGCTAAGCCTTCTTCTTTTAGAATTTTATATGCTGTCTGATACGGCTTTACCGCATCTATATTGCTCTTTATTTCATTCATCGATTCTCTTTGAGCACGTAACACCGCATTGAACAGCCTTTTTTGTCTGCTAGACGCTCTACCGAATACGAACGTGCGAGTTATGTCTGAACAGTAGCCGTTATACTTAGCGCCAATATCTATTTTTACAAATTCACCCTCCCTAAGCTTTTTAAGCGAAGGCTTTGCATGCGGATGTGCAGAATGTTCTCCAAAGGCTACGATAGGATAAAACGAAAAAGTATGTCCTCTTCTTACGAAAAACTTTATTATTTCCGATGCAACCTCTGCCTCTGTAATTCCTGGCTCTAGCATGTCTACAGCTCTCCTTAGAGCTTGTTCGGCGATACGAGAAGCCATTATCATCATTTTTATCTCAATATCTTCCTTTTGGCGTCTCACTAGCGTGAAGTCCTTTGTAGCATCTTTTACCTGAGCTCCCAGCTTCTCCTCAACTTTCTGCTTAAAGTCTTTACTGGTAGCAACGAGACCTATTCTATCAGGTTCCAAGCCTGCCAAAGCGTCCTTAATCACATCCAAGAGTTCTCCGCGGCGAATTTCCTCATATTCACTAACTTCTACGTCGCCCTTCACAAATGCAACGACTTTTCCGATATGTGTCTCTTCTATCGCTCTCAAATATTCGAGCCTAGGAGATATCAATAATAAACCATTTTCAGACAAAATAGCTGCTGATGCAGCATCCGTGCCTGAAAGATAATAAATGTTTGACGCGCCTGTAACTATCAATCTCTCGATATTGTTTTTTTCAACCACTTTTGCCCATATTTTCTCTATTCTTTTTTTAAAATCAACCATTGTGTTATCAAATGAAATCATATAAAATAAATTTTTATCAGTCAAGCTTACTGAAATATTCAACGATTACCTACATATCTCTGAGCGACGTTAAGTGTAACAGGTTAGTTTATGGAATCCAAGATATTAGGCAAGATATCTACCGTTGACCGCATAATAGGAACAGCCACTGCAATATTTATTCCCTATGTATATGTAACTCTATTCTCTACAAAAATGTCCTCCGTGCCATTCATAGCCGGTCTGTTAGGTTTTGTAAACCCTATGGCAGGATTCATAACTTCGCTTCTAATAGTCATGTTCCTCTTGTACACCTATCTACCGTTCCTCGCGTTCATTTTATCGCCAGCCCTCCTCTTCCTGTTAGCTAAAGGAATAAAGTCATGGCGGAATGCAGCAATATTAGCCATAACGGTACCTCTTAGTATAATGTTTCCTAAATTCTTACCAGTATTCCTCGCTTTCGCTCTTGCTTCTTCGATATTCGAAAACGAGATCGATGCATTTATCTCAGGAATAATATATTTCTTTCTCCTGATAATAATATCTGCAATACTCCTCCCATCAGACCTTGTTCTTTCAAATATTATATATGTTCCAGGAGGCTTTATAGATAAGCTGACATCAACTACCTATCCCGGTAAAGCTGGAGAATTTTATTACCTATTTGTTCAAAGACTAATTAGCGATAACCTTTTAATCGAAGAACTTATCCTAGTGGTTCTCGCATTTTTTGCCTCATCAATAACGAAGCAAAATTTGGGCGAAAAATATGTGGGCATAATTTCTCCACTTCCAATAATACTCAACTCATTTATTGTTAACAATATGCTGACAACAACACAGCTTTTCCAGATGATGATGCTAACATTTTCAACGACAGGATTAACATTTGCAGTTCTCCTTAAAAACAAGAGCCTTGTCAAGAAAAATATTGAAAAAAGAGAACTGATAAAGAAGCAATATACATTACTGACTCCACGATATTCCATGAAAAATGTTGATCAGACAGCGAACATAGTAGATATAGTATTTTCCGATGTATCAGATACCATTTCGTTATTACAAAAATTTGCCGAAAAAGGCGAGAAAGTAATTATCCTAGCACCCTCGCTTGAAGATGAACTTCTGTTTATAAAATATGCATTGAAAGATAAAAAGGAACTTTTTATAAGAACAATACCAGCACATAGGCTCAAAGACAATAAACAGCAAATAGGTGTTCGATATGTGATTTATATACCTCCTTTATCGAAAAATGAGAGACTAAGTATTTTCAAGAGTCTCTCAGCTTATTATGGTGTTAACATAGATGAAGTATTGCTAGAAATACTTGCTGAAAACACAGAAAACTTTAGCCGAACAAGGCTTCTTTTGATTATGAATAAGATTAGACAAAAGATAAAGGAAACACGGGATGCCATCACAACAGTACTGGAAGTATTAAGTGAAGTATATCCGGACATCTCTCCAGAATTCTATGAGATGTTGGAAAAATATTACGAAAAATATTATATTATTGGAATAAAAAACTAATCTTTATTTCATTGCGTAATAACCTTTAAATTTTATGCACTCAAATTTGTGAAGAGACTTATGTCGAAGCCTGACTATATGCTACCTTATGAAGACATACCTTTCATGCACTGGGGGATCATTACAAAACACAATTTTTCAGAAGACAAAGCCAAATATGTCCCCAGGAAACGATGGGACCCTCTTTCTTCTGCTGAAATCAAGCTTTATGATCCATCGACAGGAAAACTAATTCCTATTGGAAAAAGGAGAGGGCATTTTTCGTATGTTAGCCCTATAAGAGCGAAGAGGCCAAACGAGCTGAAAGAAAAGAAGGTACCCTCTAAAAAACATGATGTATTTAAGAACATAATAGATGGGAAAGATTACGCTATTTTTATTACGATTAATGATAAAAGGGTAGATTCTGCTTTCTCTGTAACACCGGTAATGAAGGACCTCGAGGGCGTTAAGGCCGCTACTATAATCAATAGATTCCCTGCGATGGTAAGGCATATTGATCCTGTGATCGAGGAAAAAGTCAGGCAACTTATTGAAGATAAATATACTAGAATAGCTAGAGGGATAAACCTTGTAACTTTTGTAGTAACAGAATAC
>Ga0164318_10004443_pt1 | contig 13490 bp, 9 predicted proteins | sample GuaBasSedimGuay9_FD_113734 | JGI IMG/M metagenome (GOLD analysis project Ga0164318, IMG submission 113734) | Subseafloor sediment microbial communities from Guaymas Basin, Gulf of California, Mexico - Guay9, Core 4571-4, 0-3 cm | ecosystem: Environmental > Aquatic > Marine > Hydrothermal vents >...
GAGCCACCAACTATTTCGCCAATACCTGGGAATAGTATATCCATTGCACGAACTGTTTTACCATCATCATTAAGCTTCATATAAAAAGCTTTGATATTTGCAGGATAGTCAATAAGAATAACTGGCTTTTTGAAATGCTTCTCAACCAAATAACGCTCATGCTCCGATTGTAAATCTGCACCCCAACCTTCAATTACATAGCTAAACTTCTTTTTCTTATTAGGTTTAGAATTCCTAAGTATATTAATAGCCTCAGTATATGTAACTCTCTCAAATTTATTTTCAACAACAAAGTTTAGCTTTTCAATAAGCTCCATTGAGCGATCCGCTTCTTTCTTGCCTTTTTCCTCCTCTTGTAGGCGTTTAGAAAGAAACTGCAAATCATCATTGCAGTTATCCAGTGCATATTTAGCTAGATATTGAAGCATATCCTCGGCAAGATCCATATTATCAACAATATCGTTAAAAGCAACCTCTGGCTCAATCATCCAAAACTCTGATAAGTGACGAGTTGTATTTGAGTTCTCAGCGCGGAAAGTAGGTCCAAATGTATAAACTTGCCCCATAGCCAAAGCTGCCAATTCAGCCTCCAACTGTCCACTTACAGTAAGATTTGTTTTCTTTCCGAAGAAATCTTTTTTATAATCAATTTCACCATCCTCTGTTAAAGGAGGGTTTTTTTCATTTAGAGTAGTTACCTGAAACATCTCGCCTGCTCCCTCTGCATCAGAAGAAGTAATAATTGGTGTATGAATATTATAAAATCCTCTATCGTTAAAAAATTGATGAACACCAAAAATCATAGCGTGACGAATACGAGTAATAGCACCAAAAGTATTGGTACGGAATCGTAAATGAGCAATCTCACGAAGAAATTCCAAAGAATGTTTCTTTGGCTGTAGTGGGTATTCTTTTGGGTCAGCATTGCCAAGCACCACAAGCTTCTTAGCAACAACTTCCATCTTTTGACCTCCACCTTGCGACTCAATCAGCTCCCCCTCTACAGAAAGAGAAGCGCCTACGCCTACTCCATCCATAATGGTTTCGCCAAGTTCAGAAAAATCTACTACAACTTGAATATTATTAATTGTAGAACCATCATTAAGAGCTATAAAAGCTACATTCTTACTCCCTCTACGATTTCTAATCCAACCTTTTACAACAACTGTACGGTCGAAATCTTCAGACTTCAATAAGTTTTTTATTATAGTTCTTTTCATGATAATAATGTTCTATTTATTAATAATATTTCAGACTGCAAAAAAACAAAAAATTTAGCTATAAAACTATGAATAATAAAATTTAGTTTCTCTAAAAACTCATAAAAATAGGCTCCAATATTTCCAAAATATACAGTAATAAGAACTAATCCATATTTTTTGACACTTATAAGTCACTATTATTATGATACTTAGAACCTATTTTCAATAATGTATCAATGCATTGATACTTTTTTATTAGTTAAACATCAATAACTTGATATTTTTTAGTATTTTTGTGCTATTATAATGACAATAATAATTTCTTATTACGCAAGCTATGAAAACCATATTCAAAAAATACTATTCGAAGATAGCTCGAACTCAGCTAAAAAGTGTTAGGCCATTCATTGACAAAATTGATTGGACAAATAGAGTAATCGGTATTAAAGGAAATAGAGGCGTAGGCAAAACCACAATTATACTTCAATATTTAAAGCTTAATTATAAAACAAAAGGCGAGTCGTTATATGTTAGCTTGGATGATTTGTATTTCTCGGAACATAGACTTTACGAACTTGCCGATATTTTTTCAAAAAAAGGAGGTAAGATACTTGCGCTTGACGAAATACATCGATACCCAAACTGGTCACAGGAGTTGAAGAACATTTATGATGATATGCCTGATTTAAAAGTAATATTTACAGGCTCATCACTATTGCATTTACAAAAAGCAAAGGCAGACATCAGCCGCAGAGCAGTAATGTATAATATGCCAGGCTTATCATTTTGCGAATTTTTAGAATTTGAAACAACCATTAAATTCCCTAGATATTCTCTAGACGAAATAATAAAAAATCATATTGATATTTCCATGGAAATAATATCGAAGATAAAACCACTTTCATACTTCGATAATTATTTACAATATGGGTATTTTCCTTTTTATTTAGAGAATAGGAATTCATATCAAACAAAAATATCGGAAATAATACTTACTATATTAGAAGTAGATATCCCACAATTTGCAACCATCCAAATATCAAAAATAATATTATTGAAAAGATTATTGAGTATAATAAGTGGATCCGTACCCTTTACTCCAAATATGAAAAAGCTAAGTCAAAGGACTGAAATTAGCCTAAATACCATGAAAATATATCTTAAACTTTTGGCCGAAGCTGATCTTATTCAACTATTATATTCGCCAAACAAATCGATGAATAATTTAAACAAACCCAATAAAATATTTTTAAATAATAGCAACCTAATGTATAATTTGCAAGGTGATAATGCAAATATTGGCAATATTAGAGAAACATTTTTTTATAATCAGATGACATATAACCATATAGTTAACTCATCAAAAGAATCAGATTTTCTTATTGATGAGAAATTTACATTTGAAATAGGAGGAAAGAATAAAGGAAAGGAACAAATTAATGCTATTGAGAATTCATTTATTGCTAAAGATGATATCGAGATAGGTTCGGAAAACGTAATACCACTTTGGTTATTTGGGTTTTTATATTAATCCTCATCCTCCAAAGAAAAAACTTCTTCAAGTGGCGTTTCGAAATATCTAGCTATTTTCAATGACAAAACAGTAGATGGAATATACTTCCCCTTTTCCATTGCATTAATTGTTTGTCGGCTCACCCCTATTATCTCTGCCAATTGTGCCTGAGTAATATCCTTAATTGCTCGCTGAATTTTTATTTTATTCTTCATCACTAAGGGATTTATTAAGTTTAGTTTTGCTAATATAAAACTTTATATTAAAAATAATTAATACCGTAAATAGATTATAAACCATTACGTACAAAAAAGAAATATCATATAATATTAAAAACGTAATAATTACCAAAGCATAGTTAATATATACCGCCCAAACCAAAGACTCTAATCTTATCTTTTGAATATACTCATCCTCTACTTTTTCTTTTGAGAATCCATAAACTATTGATGAAATAATTAACAGAATACCATCAATGGTAAAAGCGAAATTTCTGGTAATGACTTTTAATTCATCGCCGCGCATTTTTTCACCTATATTGAAATTAAGGAAATCGGGTTCACTACCAAATACAGAAAGGTAAATTGAAAACAGTATGCATATAATAAGCACAATCAATGCTGGCCTTTTATAGCTATGCGGAAATAAAAAATTTTGATTCATAATTTGTTATGTTTAAAAGTTTCAGTAAAAGTAATGTATTTCTTACATGATGTCAAGTTTATTTTACATTTTAATGATTCTTACTAAATATGATTCCAATTTATATAGCTAAAGCCATAGGTATGTAAAATAAATAGTTTTGGGCTAAAGCCCTTTTGTGATACGGCATTCATTAGGATGGCATAAATGCCACCCATAATAATATGCTCAATATGACACATCATTAGGCAGGGGATTTCCTTCGGCAAACTCAGTATGACAGCCCTGCCTAATGAATACAAATACAATGCGGGCTTTAGCCCAAACATAGAAAATCTTAGAATAACCCACAAAAAAAAGCCATCAATCTAATTAAAGAATGATGGCTTTCATATATTTTAAAGAATTTTCTATTTATCCTTTACATCAGCAATTAGCTTAGCAGCAAAAAATTCTCTATTCATTTTAGCTATATGCGAAACAGAAATTTCCTTAGGACATTCTTGCTCACAAGCATAAGTATTAGAGCAATTTCCGAAACCTAGCTCATCCATAGTAGCAACCATATTTTGCACACGGCGCTTAGCTTCAATTTTACCTTGTGGAAGGTGAGCAAATTGAGAAACCTTAGCTGCAACGAATAACATTGCTGAAGCATTTTTACAAGTTGCAACACAAGCACCACATCCAATACAAGAAGCAGCATCCATTGCTGTATCCGAATCAACTTTAGGGATAGGAATAGAATTTGCATCAGGCACACCACCAGTATTCACTGAGATATAACCACCTGCTTGAATAATTTCATCAAAAGCACCACGATTTACAATCAAATCCTTAATAATAGGAAAAGCTTTCGCTCTCCAAGGTTCAATATAAATTGTATCGCCAGTTTTGAACTTACGCATATGCAGCTGACAAGTAGTAATTCCTGTATCAGGGCCATGTGGTCGTCCATTAATATAAAGGCTACATGTACCGCAAATTCCCTCACGACAATCGTGATCGAAAGCTACAGGGTCGCCACCTTCTTCAATTATGCCTTGGTTAAGTACATCCAACATCTCAAAGAAAGAGCTGTCAGGAGAAACGCCAGCAACTTTATAGTCAACCATCTTACCTTTTGCATTGGTATTGGCTTGGCGCCATATTTTTAGTGTTAAATCCATAATTCTTATCTTTCTTATTTATAGTTACGTTGTACCAACTCAATGGCTTCAAAAGTTAAATTCTCTTTGTGCAATTCTTGAGCTACATTATCGCCTTTATATTCCCATGCAGAAACATAAGCAAAATTCTCATCATCACGTTTAGCCTCACCTTCTTCAGTAGCACTTTCCTCACGGAAGTGACCACCACAACTCTCAGAACGATTCAGCGCATCGCGAGCCATTAACTCACCTAGCTCAAGGAAATCAGCCACACGACCAGCCTTCTCAAGCTCTACATTAAACTCAGCAGTATCGCCAGGGATTTTTACATCCTTCCAGAATTCTTCGCGTAACTTAGGAATCTCTACTAAGGCTTTATTAAGACCTTCGGCATTACGAGCCATTCCAACATTTTCCCACATTATATGACCAAGCTGTTTATGGAATGAATCCACTGTCTTAGTTCCTTTAATGTTCATCAATTTATCTATCTTAGCTTGAACTTCGCCCAGTACTTCGTTAAACTCTTTCTCATCACCAGTAAAACGTGGCACATGAATTTGATCTGAAAGATAATCAGCAATAGTATATGGAAGTACGAAATAACCATCAGCCAAACCTTGCATTAGAGCCGAAGCACCAAGACGGTTAGCACCGTGATCTGAGAAGTTAGCCTCACCAATTGAATATAAACCAGGTATAGTTGTCATAAGATTATAATCTACCCAAAGTCCACCCATAGAATAGTGAATAGCAGGATAAATCATCATAGGAGTTTCGTAAGGATTATCATCAACGATTTTCTCATACATCTGGAAAAGGTTACCATAACGAGCCTCAACAACGCTCTTGCCCAAACGGCCAATAGCTTCGCTAAAGTCAAGATAAACAGCAAGACCAGTTCCTAGTCCTACACCATAACCAGCATCACAACGCTCCTTAGCAGCACGAGATGCAACATCACGAGGCACTAGATTACCAAATGCAGGATAACGACGCTCTAAATAATAATCTCTATCCTCTTCTTTAATAGCTGTTGGCTTAAGCTTACCAGCTTGAACAGCCTCAGCATCTTTTTTATGTTTAGGAACCCAAATACGACCATCATTACGTAAACTCTCACTCATAAGAGTAAGTTTTGATTGGAAATCGCCATGTACAGGAATACAAGTTGGGTGAATCTGCACAAAACTAGCATTAGCAAAAGCCGCACCACGTTTGTGAGCCTGCCATATTGGAGAAGCGTTTGAACCCATTGCATTTGTAGAAAGGTAGAATACATTACCATAACCACCAGTAGCAAGAACTACTGCATGACCAGCATGCTTTTCTAACTCACCAGTAACAAGGTTACGAACAATGATACCACGAGCACGACCATCTATTTTAACAACATCAAGCATATCTCTACGGGCAAATAATTCAACCTGACCATTTTTTATTGAACGACTAAGGGCAGAATAAGCTCCTAAAAGTAACTGCTGACCCGTTTGCCCACGAGCGTAGAAAGTTCTACTTACTTGGGCTCCACCGAACGAACGATTGTCTAATAACCCACCATAGTCGCGAGCAAAAGGAATTCCTTGAGCCACACCTTGATCAATAATATTATTACTAACCTCAGCCAAGCGATAAACGTTAGCCTCACGAGCACGATAATCGCCTCCTTTTACAGTATCATAAAACAAACGATAAACGCTGTCGCCATCATTTGGATAATTTTTTGCTGCATTTATTCCACCCTGTGCTGCAATACTATGCGCACGACGTGAGCTGTCTTGGTAACAAAACACCTTTACTTTATATCCCATTTCGCCAAGTGAAGAAGCTGCTGAAGCTCCTGCCAGACCTGTTCCAACGATAATAATATCAAGCTTACGCTTATTAGAAGGATTAACTAATTTTGCATGGTCGATATAGTTCGTCCACTTATCAGCCATTTTACCTTCTGGGATTCTTGAATCTAAATTTATCATATCTTTTATATATGTATTATGATTAAAGTTCTTTTAATAAAAATTATCCTTGAATTATTAATATGACTGGGATAACTGAAAAACCAAAAGCAATTAATAATGAATAAAGAGTACTAATTATTTTTATTGCTGCGGTGTACTTACTATGCTCTAATCCTAAAGATTGAAAACCTGATTGAATAGCATGATTTAGGTGAAAACCTAAAGTTAGAAATGAGATAATGTAAATACCTGCCATTAATGGTTGCGTAAGTAATTCTTTAGCCATAACATAGAAGTCCGGGTGCTCATGACCTTCAAATAGATATGTTGTACTAGCATCTACTAAGCCAATTTTAGCAAAGTAAAAGTGAACAAAATGCAAAATAAGGAAGATTAAAAGAATGATTCCTGTATGAATCATATACTTCGAGAAAAAGGAAGTTTCTGAAACATTAGTTTTTACATAAGCTATGGGGCGAGCCTGATTGTTTTGAAACCATAATATTATGCCCAGAACTATGTGGACAAAAAAGGCTGCAAAAAGAACATACTCAAAAACCATAATAAAAGGGTTGGTTCCCATAAATTCTGCAGATGCTCGGAACAGCTCTCCCTCATCAGGAAGCAGGAGCATGAGGTTGATTGTAAGATGCACCAATAAAAACATCGCAAGGAACAAGCCCAAAATGGACATGCTAATCTTTTGTGTTATTGATGCGTACTTAAGTAGTGAATTACTCATAGTGTTTTGATTGTTAAACGTGTAAAAGTTAATATAATAATTTCACTAGCCTTAATTTTTAATTCTAGCGTTAAATTCAATAGCTTCTAAAGAAAAATAATTGTGGTTTTAACTCAATTGTGATTTTAGTTTCTCAAAATTAAATTAATTTTATCTTTAGAGCTACAAATCTATGAAAATTATGTGCATTTTTGTACTGTAGATAGTTTATTTAAAACGCTTCTAAATAGAATTATTATGAAACAATTACCTATCAATTCAGAACTCTTTACTAATAATCGTAATAAGCTTATTACTAAATTATTACCCAATAGTATAGTTATGCTTTTTTCGCCTGATGAATACCCTAAAAACGGGGACCAACAATACAAATTCAGACAAAACTCTAACTTATATCATCTTTGTGGCATAGCTCAGGAAGAAACTATACTGATTTTAGCTTCTATTAAAAATCAAAAGAGGTTTGATCCTATGTTATTCGTTAAACAAATAGATGAAAAGCAACGAATTTGGCATGGAGAGAAACACTCAATTGAAGAAGCAAAATCAATATCTGGTATTAAAGATATAAAATGGTATTCTGAATTCGACAAGTTTTTAAATAATATAAGTGATGCAATAGAGAATATCTATTATTTGGAAACTCCTAATATTATTTCTTTTGACAATACTAAAAGTAGTAACTGTAGAAGACTTGATTTTATAAAGAATAAATATCCTAATAAAAAATATATTAGTATTAATAGTTTAATTCAGGAACAAAGATTAATAAAACAAGTGATAGAATTAGAGTTTCTAAAAAAGGCTGTTGCCATTACCAAAGATTCATATTATAGGGTTTTAAAATCACTGAAACCTAATATGATGGAATATGAAATTGAAGCAGAAATTACTTATGAATTTTTGAAGCAAGGAGCAAATGGTCATGCTTATGATCCAATAGTTGCATCAGGAAAAAATGCCTGCATTCTACATTATATTGAGAATAACAAAATCTGCAAAAACGGAGATTTATTATTAATGGATTTTGGTGCTGATTATAGATATTATGCTGCCGATTGCTCTAGGACTATACCCGTAAATGGAAAATTCACTTCTATTCAAGCGAAATACTATAATGCCGTTCTTGATGTTTTTGAAAAGGCTAAGAAACTATATACTCCAGGCAATACTATAAATAAGATTAATGCTAAAGTGGAAAAATGGATGGAGGATGAAATGATTAAACTTGGACTATTTACAACTGAAGATGTTAAAAAACAAGATTTAGAAAATCCATTATTTAAGAAATACTTTCCCCATGGCACAGCACATTTTATTGGTTTGGATGTTCATGATGTAGGTACAAAAGATACGATTTTTGAAAAAGGAATGGTGCTTAGTTGCGAGCCTGGATTATACATCGAAGACAATGAAATAGGTATTCGTATTGAAACAGATATGCTTGTTGATGATGAGCCCATTGACCTTATGGCTGACTACCCAGTTAGGGTGGAGGAGATTGAGGAAATAATGGTTAATTATTAATTATTTCGTGGTGATTTATTTTTTGACAACCACATTAGTTACTTACCATAAACTGAGACTGTAGATTAATTTAATAATCGGATAGGAATTCCCAAGATACAGCAAGATACCCGTTTGCAAAAAAGGATATCAAACATCATTACAACAGGCCCCCATCTAACACATTTTCAGATAATTTACTCAAACCTTATAAAATATTATTTATATTTGCATTGCTAATACCGATTAAAACAAATCAAAAAAACTTATATTAATATTTCTAATATATTTTTAAATGAAACCTATCATCTTATTACTAACAGCTATCCTTACTTTATTATTATCATTTAATAGTATAGCTCAAAAAACTGCATGTCAAAATTTCAGTATTTCTATTGAGACAACAATTCCAACTGCAACTTTAAATAATGGTGTATACGAGATTTATGCCTGTCCTGAAAATTCTATTTATATAAAAGCTATTGGTAATTATTCAAATAATGATATTTCGTACCATCAAAACGACACTTTGGTTTCATTCAACTGGAATGATAACATTGGCACAAATTTTCCTACAAACAATACATTTACTATAGATAATGCCTCATCACAAGTAAGACTAATAAATCTTACCGCTACTGATACTAATAATTGTATTTCTGATAATTTAATTCAAATACGAATCATAATTACCCCAAGCCCTGTTTTTTATGGTAGTTTACAAGATACAAATGACATTTGCATAGGCGACACTACATTATTAACGGCAAACATATCGGCCGGGAACCTTAATTCCCCAACTTTTGCACTCTACGATACTACATATTTACCAGATGGAAGTGGAGTTACTTATTCCTCCTCTGTACATATATTTGGCAACCAGAATTCAAGCCTTCAAGACACCAACTTGATAACATTTTGGGCTATATTGGAACATAGTTATATGGGTGATATTCAAATAAAGCTAAGTTGCCCTAATGGTCAGTATGTTAGTTTAAAGTCATATCCTGGAGGAAGCTCCACATTTTTAGGAGAACCTATTGATAATAATTCAAATCAAATTCCTGGTGTCGGTTATGAATATCATTGGAGTGCACAAGGAACTGAGACATTGCTAGATACTACTACATACACATACTCGTATGTTAACTTATCTGGAGTTAGCTATACCTCCCATTCATATATGCCTCCATCAATAAATTACCCTTCAAATAGTACAGCCACTGGCTCATTACCTATTGTAAGCTATAAACCCGAAGACCCTATGGTAAACCTTATCGGTTGCCCAATAAATGGAAATTGGACTTTAGATATTACCGATAATATGGCTATTGATAATGGCTTTATTTTTGGGTGGGGAATCAACTTTGGTGATTCTTCGGTTTATAATTTCCAGCAAATTTTCAATTCACAAACCTGGAATAATTCTGACAACATTATCAGTAATAACGGAAACACTATAAATGTATTATTAGTTGACACAGGTATTTATAAATTTACAAATACTGTTATAGACACTTTTGGTTGTATTTTTGACACTAGCATATATGCTCAAGCTCTATCTTTACCTAAAATAAATTTGGGCAATGATACTATTATTTGTGCTAATATGAGTATCGATTTAAACTCTGGCCCTGAGGCGTATTCACAGTTGTGGTCAACAAATAGCACATCTGCAACAATAACAATTGATTCGATCGAAGTTGGACTAAACAGTACAGAAATAAGCTTACAAATAATTGGCGATAATGGATGTCAGAACAATGACACTATTATCATCAGCTTTACTGATTGCACAACCATTAATAATGCAGAAACCAAAGCCAAACTATTGCTTTACCCAAATCCATCTTATGGTGTTTTCATAATCACTGGACAACTAAATACTGATAAGAATTTTCAGATGCAAATTTACAATTCATCAGCAAAAATAATAGTTCAAAAGAATATCGCATCAGCAAATGGATTTATCAATAGAACAATAGATTTGAGAGGATTCGCCAAAGGAATTTATTATCTAAAATTATATAATAGCGAAATTGATGAAATGGTGAAGATTATTGTTGAATAAGTTTGGAACTTTAACAATAATGGCCGCAGTCTCAAGCCTCATAAATCTATATTCATAATACCAATTTGATATCAAAATACGTTATAAATAAATTGGAATATATTTTCCTATTAGAAGACGAAAATTATTTGCATAGCCACTTGTGCTGAGCTTGTCGAAGTATAGCTATAGTATTGCGAAGCAATCATGAGTACCGTTAGTAATTATTATCGAACTAAATAATTTTTAACACAGTAATAGGGAAATAGAAACTATTTATATGGCGTGTTTTGGTATTAATTTGATATAACTATCATCGTCGGGCAGAATGCCCAAGACACAAAAAAAGGAGCTTATGAAAAATTCATAAGCTCCTTTTATATTTATGTTCTACTAAGTTTTTAGTGGCTTTTTAAAATACAAACAGTATCGTTTCGTTGATTCTAATCACTGTTCACAGATTACCTATTACTGATCACCAACCTTACCCTTCAATCCAAGCTTTTATATCATCAATACTAGGATTTTTAATATCTAGTTTAAGTTTTTTGCGCATTCCACAAACTTGTTGGTGAAATTTATTAGGAGCTTGTTCTTTAAGTTCATCAATAGTATTAATACCAACTTTACGAACTATGACAACTAATTCCTCAGGAATCCCCAATGCCATAAAATCAGCATCAGTTGTTATAGCTTTTTTCTTTTCTGGTCGCATTTGAGGAAATAATAGCACCTCTTGAATAGACTCTTGATTTGTCATAAACATAACCAGGCGATCAATTCCGATACCCATACCTGATGTTGGAGGCATACCATATTCTAAAGAACGAATAAAATCATGGTCGATAAACATTGCCTCATCATCACCTTTTTCGCTAAGCTTTAATTGCTCTTCGAAACGTGCTTTTTGATCTATCGGGTCGTTAAGCTCTGTATATGCGTTTGCAAGTTCTTTACCATTTACAAAAAGCTCAAAACGCTCAGTAAGCTGGTCATTTTCACGATGTTTTTTACATAGTGGCGACATCTCAACTGGGTAGTCAGTAATAAAGGTAGGCTGAATATAATTATGCTCACATTTCTCGCCAAATATTTCGTCAATAAGTTTTCCTTTACCCATTGACTCGTCCACATTAAGACCAATTTCCTTACAGATGTCTCGGATTTGACCCTCAGACTTTCCGTTTAGGTCATAACCTGTATATTCCTTAATGGAATCAAGCATAGTAATTCTAGCAAATGGAGCCTTAAAGTTAACTTTATTTTCTCCATAAGTAAGTTCAGTAGTTCCATTTATATCCATCGAAACTTTTTCGAGCATACGTTCCGTGAAATTCATCATCCAATTATAATCCTTATAAGCTACATATATTTCCAAAACAGTAAATTCAGGATTATGGGTTTTATCCATTCCTTCGTTACGGAAATCCTTTGCAAACTCATAAACACCTTCGAAACCTCCAACAATAAGACGCTTAAGATAAAGCTCATTGGCAATACGAAGATATAAAGGTATATTAAGCGCATTATGATGAGTAATAAATGGGCGAGCAGAAGCTCCTCCAGGAATAGGTTGCAAGATTGGCGTTTCAACTTCAAGATATCCTTTTGCATTGAAAAACTCACGCATAGAACTTATAACTTTACTACGCTTAATGAAAGTGTCTCGTACATGCGAGTTCACAATTAAATCTACATAACGTTGACGATATCGCTGTTCTGGGTCGGTAAAAGCATCAAATGATTTTCCGTCTTTTTCCTTAATAACAGGCAATGGTCGTAATGCCTTACTTAAAATCTTATATGACTTAACTCTTATTGACAATTCGCCAGTTTGAGTAATAAAAGCACTTCCAGTAATACCAATAATATCACCAATATCAAGTAATTTCTTAAATACTATATTATAAAGAGTTTTATCTTCATCAGGGCAAATAATATCACGATTGAAATAAAGTTGAATACGACCTTTTTCATCTTGTATTTCAGTAAAAGAAGCTTTTCCCATAATACGTCGAGTCATTATACGGCCAGCAATTACCACATCTTGGTAATTTTCTGCTTCTGGATCAAAATTATTTTTAATTTCTTCACTATTTGCATTGACCTCAAAAGCCTCTGGAGGAAAAGGGTTTATTCCTAACTTATATAATTCTTGTAGCGAATTTCTTCTTACTACTTCTTGTTCTGATAATTCATTCATAATTGTAAATATTTTGAGAGTGCAAAGATACAAAAGAAGATGTTTGATTAATCAAGCTTTTTTTACTAAAACTTATTAATAGAATTATGAATATAAACTAAGAAACACATACTAAGTTTAGCATCCCATTTTTTATTAGTACCAGCGCTTAGTGCCTAATCTCTTTCATTTTGCCTTGATGCAAAACGAAACCAGCCTACAGGCAGGCTAGCAAAAAATCAAGAGTGCAGGATCTCCCCCACCTCTTCTCCATCGCCGGCCCCATTTTCGCTCAGACCAAGGCTTGATACACTAGCTATTACAAATATTTGAAGGCAATTTAAAATATCTTTTTCTGATATTTTTATATTATTCACTTTATTATATTTTTAATATTTACAAAATAATTATACATATTATCCTACATTTGCAATATGGAATACCAAAATTTAATAATCGTAATAATTCTAGTATTTATTCTAAACTTACCTTTTGGATATTGGCGTGAGGGAGTGAAGAAATTTTCCATTTATTGGATTCTAGC
>Ga0164318_10004444_pt1 | contig 13489 bp, 14 predicted proteins | sample GuaBasSedimGuay9_FD_113734 | JGI IMG/M metagenome (GOLD analysis project Ga0164318, IMG submission 113734) | Subseafloor sediment microbial communities from Guaymas Basin, Gulf of California, Mexico - Guay9, Core 4571-4, 0-3 cm | ecosystem: Environmental > Aquatic > Marine > Hydrothermal vents...
CTATTATACCCATCTCTAAGATTTATTTACCACCGGGCTTGGTTGCCATGATTGGTGGTGCCAATGTTCAGACCGTTACACGTGTGCGATCACCAATAACTCTTGATGTTATCGCTACAAGAGAATCAGAAGGAGTACTTAGAGTACTAGCAAAGGATATGTATGCTTCTTGGAAAACTGGTATCTCAAAGCCTATAAAAATTAGGATTTCTAAATAAAATAGATTTTTACGAATTTTTTTCTTTATTTTTTGGGTTATAAAAACATATATCTTCTTTTTTCCCAATCAGTTACCTTTAATTCATATGGGTCTTCTACATGTTCTTTATAATCATTCCAGTCTTTCAGTAATTTTTCTGCAAAGGTTTCCATAGTTTTGGCCCCCAATACTTTTGAAATTAACGGATCCTTTCGCATCTCTTGAATTGCATCATACAAGTTTCCTGGTAGCATTTCTATTCCTAATTTATTTCTCTCCTCAGCATTCATCTTATAGGTGTTCATATTTATGGGTTTTGGTGGCTCTAAATTTTGTTTTATGCCCTCTAATCCTGCAGCAATAACTACTGCAAATGCAAGGTACGGATTTGCCATCGGATCTGGTGTTCTATACTCAATCGTGGCCGAAGATCTAGATTTAAAGGCAGGAATTCGAATCATTGCAGTTCTATTAAACTCGCCCCAGCAGATGTAAACTGGTGCCTCGTAGCCTGGTTTTAATCTCTTGTAACTATTAACCGTTGGAGCTACTATTGCAGTTATTCCTTTTGCATGATTTAGAATCCCAGCTATGAAATTTTTAGCCAAATCTGTTAAGGTTAAATTTTTATCAACTACGAGATTCTCACCGGTTTCTTTATCTAAAATGGACAAGTGTAGATGCATACCATTACCTGCAATATTAATCTCCGGTTTTGGCATAAATGAAACAATAAAACCCATTTTGGCACCTAACACTTTTGCTGCGTGTTTAAATTTCTGTAAATTATCAGCCTGCTTTAAGGCCTCCACATCCTTCTTTAACTCAATTTCATTCTGACCAGGTCCTACTTCATGGTGATGAACATCCGGTTCAATATCTAACTCTAAAAGTATTTCAGATAATGCTCTCCTAAATTCCATCCCTTTGTCATATGGATCTACATCTGCGTATGTGCTTTTGTCTATAAACATTCCATCTTTATCAAATAAATAGAATTCTGGTTCTGGACCAACATTGAATTTAAAGCCCGACTTTTCGCCTTCTTCTAAAACTTTTTTTAGAATTCCTCGAGGATCAGATTCATATGGTTTTCCCTCGAGGGTTAGGATATTCCCAAAGACTCTGACGATATTTTTGTTCCAAGGGAGTATGTGAAGCGTATCTACATCAGGCATTATAAGGATATCACTTCTTTCTACTTTGGAGAAACCTAAGCTACTTCCATCAGCTCTTACGCCGTTTTTCAAAATCTTATTAAGGTGTTTTATTGGATATTCAAAGCCTTTTAATTGCCCCATCAAATCGGTAATTTGGAGTGCAATAAATTTAGCGCCATTTTTTTGTAAAGTAATAGCAAGTTCTTCGGATTTCAAATTTTACCACCTATTCGTTATGAATACATTTAAGTGGTAAAGAAACACCCTTAAACTATACATAAACATTTAGTAAATATGTTTCAAATAAACCAAAGAGCCTAGTTTATCAACTTAATACATTTTCTACTTACTTTTTCAAAATATCAGAATTAACGGTCGCCATCATCAACAGACTCTCTATTCTAGAAAATCATGTTCATCTTTTGGGGCGTTTCATGAGCAGGTCAAACCATGAAAAATCCGATGAATCAGAAGACTCTGTATTACTGTTGGATGCTTTACACAAGAATTTGTATTCTGAAGTGTGGTATTTAATAAAAAGATAAAAAATGTTATGGGAAATATTTAGCTACAAATAGAGAAAGATCCATAATTTCTAGGTTCTTTATTTTTTTGTGTCTAACTAAAATCCTAAGGAAATAACTAAGTTCTTGGCTTAATGTTACAATAGTTTTGATATCTCTATCTTGTGCCTCCTGAATTAATTCTAAACCATAATTTACTGCTATTTTTGGATTTATTAACCAGAAGTTTATAAAATTGATCGGCGGAATCATCTTTTTAATCTTAGTGATTTCTAAATTTTCTGTTACGTTAAGAATCCGAAGCACATCGTCTATTTCTTCGAAGTAGAATTTATCTATTTGTGGTTCAAAGAATATAACTTTAAGTTTATTTGGAAGGGAATTTTTATCCAATTCTCGTATTTTTTCCATTATTTCTAGGGGGTAATAATAAAATCTAAATGGGCTCTCAGGAAAGAGCTTATAAACAAACTTCTTTACTAAAAAGAACGTTATCGGTGATAACACGTACACGTTCTTAGCTTCCCAAAATTCAAGAGAATTTAGAAAACGTCCCAAGTATGTTTTAAACTCCCGAATATAACCAGAGAGATATAAATCAGAACCATCAAAGACCTCACCTACGTAGACCTTTGCCTGACCAATATATTTTCTAAAGGTCGTAGCTATTTGATTTATTTCGCTAATATGATCTAAATAAAAGGATTTAATCTCAGGTTCGAAAGGTTTAAAATTTTCTTGAAATTCCTTCATTTTTTCGGCCATATAACCATTTGTTAATTTGATATTTTTAGCGGAATCTTCGAGAATATGGTTTAGAAAAACGGATATAAACGGTCCTAGAATATTCCATTGAGATGGCAAAATAAGATTTTCTCCTTTAGGATCCTGCCAGATGGTATCTCCTATAAAATAGAGGATAGAACGCTTATCGATCCCTAAGTTATTTCCCATTTGAGTTATGTTATTAATTAATCTCTCAATTTGAGGAAGCGGCATACATATCCCTCAATTAAAATAATTGTGTTATAGTGGCTTAAAGGTTTTTCTGATATTTTATTATTCCAGAATAACCTCGAATCCAGGAAAATTTCTTTCAAATATAGGTTTATAAGATTTTCTAATAGAGTACTAACAAGCGTTGATCTAGTGCATTTATTCAGCCGATTAGCCGTCAAATAATAGTACTAAATAAATATTTATCATTTTACGTATTCGATAAGACTGCTTAATATTCTACCATAACGGAATCCTGTTACAGGAAGTCCCTTCTCGATAGCTGTCATTATAGCTAACATTTGTAACGGTACGATATCTATAATTGTAGATAATATTTCATCCACTTTTTGCGTATTTATTATAAGACTCCCACCATTAAATGCATTAAATTCTTCAGAACTATTTGTTAATAAGATAGTATTAATTCCTATTTTCTTCAAAGCACTATGAATCCTCTGCATCTTCTGAGTACTTTTCCCTGTCGGTGATATTAAAATTACGATATCCTCTTTATCCAAGGATATTAATCCATAATGATGAAACTCCTCTGCCTCAAAAGAAATACTATGAGCCCATAATGCTTCTCTGAATTTAGCCGCACCAAACAAACTGGTTATGTATCCTGGTCCTGCACCAACTAAGTAGACCTTTGATTTTTCAGTCAAAATTTTTGCTGTTTCGAAAATAGCGTTTTGTGCATCTATTATAGTTGTTTCCATTAATGTAGGAAGATTTAGAAGTTGTGTTTCCAGTGTCTTCTTTAGCATGTTATTCTTCGCAAGTTTTATTGAAATATATGCTAAGGAATATAATGCGGTAGTACTTGTACTTGATGGTGGGCCATATGGATTCGGAACGCCAGTAATGATATTGAGATCCGAATATTTTGTAATAGGAGAATCCTTCGAATTTATTAGAGTAACTACTTTTAATCCTTTCTTTTTAGCAATTTTAGCACAATCTACTGTTCTTCCAGTTCTACCAGACGCACTAATTGTTACTATTATGCCATTTTCAGGGATCTTTCTATAATTTAGGAATTCATAGGAATTTTCTGCAAAGGCGTTTTTACTTGCAATCAGTTCAAATAAAAGTCTACCATAAAGTGCAACAAAATAACTATCACCACAGCCCACAAAATAGAGCGTTTCTTCCTGATCAAAGAAATCTAGTAGCATGTTCTCATTCTTATTTAGCCATTCACGTAATTTCTTAAGGTATTTCGGCTGTTGTTTAATATGTTCTAGGCTTTTAGACAAGAATTTTGTCGCCAAATTCATACACCAAGACTGCAATGATTGTTTATTCCCCATATTTCTGGAGATAAATATTTTTAGCTTAATACTATAAGTGCACAGAGAACGCTATTTAATGTTAAAAGATATTAGATTGAGGGGTTTTTATTATTTAAAAATGAAAAATTGTATTATTCTAGGTGCTTTCCTTTGGTTTCAGGTAGCATCCATATTATTACTGATGTAATGAAAACGGCTATTGCTGATAGGCTTATTGCATATGCCCAACCATAAATTTGAGCTACGATGCCAACAAGAATTGGCGAGACAAAATTTATTGACCGCCCTATATTGAAGGCTAATCCACTAAATGTACTTCGTATCTTTGTCGGGAAAAGCTCAGAAAGTATAGCACCAAAAGCTGACCAGTATCCCGTACCAAATCCTAAAGCGAAACCAACGGCATAGAATATACTCAAAAATGCGCTATTTACAATCTCCTGAGTAATTATTATATTAAGGATGAAGATCGACGTAATAATTAGGATTCCCTCAGATATAGTAAAGATAACCCATGTTGGCCTCCTTCCCAGTTTATCCTGTATTCTACCATAAGAAATGTATCCGAGAACCGCACCCATCTGTGTAAGGAGAAGCCAAGATAGATTCTGTGTTGCAGATAGTATCTTCGTCTGATATGTTGTGCTTAAATAGCTTGGTAGCCAACTCCAATACATCCAATAACCCATCATGGCTATGGTATCCAAAAGAATCGCAATTGCTAGATATTTGATATTTTTTGCGTCCTTTATTAAATCTTTAATGTTCTTTTGATCATTTGCTATCTGATTTTTCCAAATATTTGACTCAGGTATCTTCAGTTGAACATAGACCGCCATGATAATGGCAGGAATTGCCGCGGCAATAAATGCCAATCTCCAATTCATAAACGGATGTACCCCATTTGGGGAAAACGCGATCGTATATGATAAGAATACTGCTAACATGAATCCTATCGGAAAACCGCTTTGGACTATACCGATAGCAGTTCCCCTATCTTCCGGATGGACTGTTTCACTAATTAATGTCATCCCGGCTGCCCAGGCACCACCAACACCAAATCCAGAGATTAATCTTAATAAAAGAAGTCCTTGCCAATTACTAACAAAACCTACAAATAATGTAGGAATCCCATAAGTTAAGATTGATATTGAAAGTGTCTTCTTTCTTCCGATTTTATCTGCCATATATCCAAAGAAGATTCCACCTAATCCGGATGTTAAAAGTGCAGCTGAGAGTAATAATCCCCCAATCGAACTTAATGATATATTAAGATCTATTGCGATAGATTTGATAACTATAGATAACATTGTTAAATCCATCGCATCGAACATCCATGCAAAGGTTATTGTTAGAATTGTCTTCCAGATATCCCTAATTCGAGGAATACTCTTACTTATTGCCATTTGTTCCATCTGTGTCACCAGAACGTCCAGTTATGCTGAAATTCTTTAATAAGCGAAGCGTTTAAAATTTTCATATTTATAATATATATTATATATTAAAATATATGCAATAATTAGAGTGTATAAGAAAAAAGAAGTAGGAAAAAAATGTAAAATCGCATGCAAACAATAATAAAGAAATTCTATCAGATTTTATTAAGAAGTTTAAGATCTTCTTCTTTCAACCTCCACCTCATTGCTCCAGCATTTTCTCGAATATGTTCCTCGCTAGAGGCTTTAGGTATAGTTATGACCCTTGGTTTTGAAATTAACCAATTAAGAGCAACTTGTGCTGCGGTTTTATTATACTTTTTTCCGATTTCCTGAAGCATCTTATTTTTTGCAAGTTGGCCTTTATCAAGAGGAGTATATGCTGTTAATGTAATTCCTTCTTTTTGACAGTATGGTAGAAGTTCAGATTCCGGACTTCTATAAGTTAAACTGAATTGTACTTGGTTGTTTACAATATCTTCTTTGCTCAAATAAGTTCTAGCTTCTTCGAGTAGACTCTTACTAAAATTGCTTACACCTATGAATCGAACCCAGCCACGATTTACCAATTCTTTCATAGCTTTCATTGTTTCCCTTAGAGGAATTGTAGGATTAGGCCAATGGACTAGATATAGATCAATATATTTTATTCCCAGTCTTTCCAGACTTCTTTTCGCAGCTTTTATTACATCATTAAATGCCAGATGATCACCAGAAACTTTGGTAGTTATAAAAACAGCATCTCTATCAAAATCCTTAATTGCTCTGCCAACGAGTTCTTCGGCGTGGCCATCGCCATACATTTCTGCAGTATCAATGTGCCATAGATCATACTCTATTGCTTTTTTAATTATACTCACGAAATAGTCATCTCTGCTATAATCTGGGGAGAATCCACCCCCGATTCTCCAAGTACCAAATCCTATAGCAGGTACTTTTACACCTGTCTTACCTATTTCTTTCAAATCGTTATAATCTATCTCCATAACTTATCCTCCATTCTCTAATATCCAATGCAAGATGTTATTTCTCTCCGTTTTTGCCTAGTTTATAAGATATACTTAATCCTTCAGGATCTATATAAATAACTATTGTATTCCATCGGGATCTATCATTTATCTCAGCCAAGAAATCATCAATTGGCCAGTATTTAACTACATTATGAGCGGTTAATACCCCTCCCTCTGTAATTTTTGGATATAATTTTTTAGCAAGATAACCATATTCGCTCTTAGTGCCATCTAGAAAAACAAAGTCGAAATTTACCTCTAATTTATCAATAATTTTCTTTGCATCACCACAATAGGTTACGATCATATCCTTGTATCCGCTTTTTTCAAAAAAGTTATTAGCAATTTCCATGCGGGACTTCCTTTTCTCAATCGTATATATAATTCCTTTTTTGCTCCCCTCGAGAATTCCCCTTAAGATCCACAAAGTAGAATACCCATATGCCGTTCCCACTTCTAGAGCTGTTATTTTTCCTCTTATTGAGGATAAAAGCATAGTCAGTAGCCGGAGCAATTCGCCAGTTTCGTGGGGTATTGCGGGGATTTCATCTTTCGCAGATTTTCTTTCAGCCTCTCTTATTATGGATATGATTTTATCATCCATAAAGACGACCTATCTTTTTAATGCTTATGATGTTTTTATTATAATATCTTTATATTAAAAATTGTTCCAAAAATATTTCCAGAAAACTTAATAATAGAAGAATTATTATATGTGCATTAATTTTTAATTTATAAAGGATTAGGTTTTAGAAATGTATGGTTATAATGGTAAAGTTGTTATTATTGATTTAGAAAAAAGAGAATACAAAATCAGCAGAATTAAAAAAACACAGTTAAGGCTTTTTATTGGCGGAGCTAGCTTAGGTGCTCTTTTGTTAACTAAATTAATTCAAAATTACGGAATAGATCCTCTTTCTCCCGAAAACCCGCTAATATTCATGACAGGCCCATTAACAGGCACTATAGCACCAACTTCGGGTAGACATGCAGTAATATCAAAATCTCCATTAACTGGAATTTTAGGTGAAGCAACAGCTGGAGGTATCTTTGGTGCAACTCTTAAGAAAAGTGGATACGATGGAATTATTATAATAGGGAAAAGTGATGTTAAAACATATATCCTGATAGATAACAAAGAAGTAGAAATATATAAAGCTGATGATCTCTGGGGACTAGGAAACTATGACACTATTAAAGAACTTAAAAAGAGGCATGGTCAGAAGGCTTCTATTTCAAGTATTGGCCCAGCGGGAGAAAATCTCGTTAGATATGCGTCTATAATGAATGATAATGGCCGTGTTGCAGGTCGAACCGGATTGGGTGCAGTAATGGGGAGTAAAAATCTTAAAGCTATTGTAGTTCTTGGTGATAAAGAAGTCGAATACGCTAGCGAGGATTTCGTGAATTATAGTATTCAACTCTCAAAAGAACTAAGAGAATCTGTTGCTACATTAACTCTCCGAGAACTTGGCACCGCATCATATTTCGAAATAGGCTATGAATTAGGCGATATCCCTGGTAAATACTTCACTAGCTTAAATTTCGATCCTAGTGCATTATCTGGCATGAGTATTAATGAAAAATATAAGGTTTCCCCGAAAGCATGTTATGCTTGCCCAATTGGTTGCGGACGTGAAATAGCGTTCGATGATTTAAAGATTCATGGACCAGAGTATGAGACTCTAGCGGCTCTTGGATCTCTAAATCTTATTCAAGATCTTGATAAGGTAATTATGGCAAATCATTTATGCAATGATTTAGGTTTAGATACTATATCAACAGGCGTATCAATAGCTTTTGCTACCTATCTTACAGAAAGAGGAATAATCCCTAAGAGCCTATCGAATCTGCATTGGTGCGATGGGGGTCTTCTACGAAATACTATCAAGAAAATAGCATATAGGAGAGCATTAGGAAATATTTTAGCAGAAGGCGTTAGAAGAATGGCAAAGAAATTTGGCGTTGATCAAAGATTAGCAGCACACGTAAAGGGACTTGAGATTCCAATGCACGATCCTCGAGCTTTCTTTAGTATGGCTTTAGTATATATGACCGGTAATAGAGGAGCATGTCACCTAAGAGGCGACGCATACACTACGGATTTAGGCGTTCTAGAAGATGCAAATTTCAATTTAGTGAGTACTGAACCACATACATTATCTGGCAAAGCCTCTATTGTCATAGGAATTCAGAATCTTAGAGAGATTTTTAACTCAGCACTTTTATGCATTTTCTCGCATTTCAAATCAAGCCAAGTTGCAAAACTGATATCACTAGCTACAGGTTGGGATCTTAAACCAAAGGAGCTATATATAATCGGTGAAAGATCTTTCAACTTAAAACGTATTATTAATAATCATTTTGGAGTTACTCGAGAGGATGATAGAATACCCGAGATTGTCATTAAACCATATTCCTCAGGACCAATCGAGGGAATTACACCAAAAGATTCACTAGAACCGGCTTTAAGAGAATACTATGATCGCCGTAATTGGGATTGGAATTCCGGAAAGCCGAATATTGACAAGCTGAGGCAATTAAACTTAGAGACTTTAGTATCGTCTTGAAATATAACAATTTTTTCAAATTCTTAAATTTCCATCCAGTATCCAAGTGGATTCTCTATATGAATTCCTAGCTCCTTGAAGATAGGATCTTGAAAATGTTTATCTATAGAATATGCCCTATCGATATATTCAGCAATTGGTACCACACAGAGAAAATCCCATATATGTATTCCACTTTTAGTACTTAATTCTATGGATTTAACAATATGAGCTAAAGACAAGGGAACTTTAATGATCTTCTTTGCCTTCAAAATTGTTGATATTAGTTCATTTACATGGCTAATTGGTAATCTAGATCCCCTAAATCCCAGAACATGATAGAGTTCATTAATTTGGTGATATGACATATATACCTTATTTCTGGCAATGGCATTATGGATGAATTCCTTAGCCTTCATATGAATATCTAAGGCAATCTTGTATTCATTTTTATCGGAATACTTTTTTCTAATCGGCTTTTTTTGTGCTAGACTCCAGATTTCTGTATCTATAAAAATATTCATAGTCTAGCCTCCAAAGTCCTCATAGTTATATTCCCTGAAATCGTCTGGTCCAGCAACCTCAAATGACTTTTGAAGCAAGATCTGCAATTTCTTATCTGCTTGATTCTCGGCTTCTTCTTTTTTCATATAATTCTTTATTAGAAATTGTATAGCTTCATCATAGCTTACTTTTCTACCAAGTTTAATTGTCAATTCACCTACAACCCTTATTAGTCTCTTTAAAGTTTCCCTCTTAACTTTTATAGTTGTTGACATCATAACCCCGTAAATTCCTATTAGATCATATAAATGGTATACTGGGTATACAATATATAAACATGATGGGTTCGGCTTATCTTCACAAGAGTTAAATAAATATTAAAAATCTGAAAAACAAATAAAAAAAACAAAATTATTGTATTTTGGTGTAAAAATATGTTAGATAAGGAAAAAATTTTGGGAGTTTGTGGTATTTTGATGCCAATTATTGCATACTCATTTATATTTCTCGCTATTCTGATCGCTCCTTGGTTTTCTTGGACTGATAATGCGTTAAGCGATTTAGGTGTACATCAGAATTCTGATATTATATTCAATTCTGGATTGATGATCTCGGGACTTTTATTGATGATTTTTTCGTTCGGACTTTATTCCATCTTCGAAGATAGATATAGTAAGATTGGAGCTATTATCCTAATTTTTACAGCACTAGCATTATTTAACATAGGAGTTTTCCCGGAGACGACAGGTAAAATCCATACATATATCTCTGTTCTGTTTTTTATTCTGTTTCCAATTGGGTATTTCATGCTAGGGCTCAGTTCTTTTAAAAAGAGAAGAAATACGAGGGTACCTATAATTGTGATGTTTAGCGCATTCCTTGCAATCTTAATTTGGTTTTTTCCTTGGAAATCTTTTGGTATTCATGGTGTAGCAATACCAGAATTTCTTTCTTCTCTTATCGGCTCCATATGGCTAATTTATCTTGGGCTAAAGCTGTATAAAAAAAGAATTATAATTAATTAGAAATAAGAAATCGATTTTAAAAAACATCTATAATTTCCCCTTATTTTTGAGCTTAAACAAATTCGCTAGATGGAACTAGTTTTCGCCATAGATTAAATATTTGTCCTAATAATTCTGTCAATTTGTGTTCTTCTATCACGCGTTTTAAACCTAAGATCTCTGTTTTCGTAAACACAAATTCCTTCTTCTCAAGATTCTTAACAGTGTTAGAGAGAATTTCATCGATCTCTTTTGAATGCTTAATGCCTTCTTTAAGATCCTCAGGGTCATCTGCTTTAATTATCATACATTCTTGAACTCTTTGGATTAATTTATCCACCTTATGGATAGCCTCTAAATTTTCTTTTAACTCTTCTTTTGTTGATTCCGAAAATTCTTTGCTTCCGATCGCTTTTTGTAATCTTTCTCGAATTCTTTTTACGACTCTCTCATTTATCTCATCGAGCCCATCTAGAAACTCATTATATAATGAGAATAACATAGAAACTCTAAAAGCTCTCATAGGATTTAGTGGGTCTACTGTTATATTAAGATGAAGCCGTTCTCCGGCTTCTCTTACCATCCTTTTTAGTACTGCTAACTTCAAATTTTTCACCCGAGTTGATTTTTATTGAGAGTATTCTAAAAAATACAATAATGGAATTAATATAACTAAAATAGAGTTCCTGCGAAATAAATTTTTTGTCCTCTAAAGAGAAAAATAATAAATGGCAAACTGTAATTTAAGGAAGTTTAATTTTGCCTCCGGCTACAATCTGCTTGGGAAAACCAAATCCACTCGTTTCCATGCCTTTGGATCCATAAATATAGCAGTTAATATTGCTGGAATTATACGATCATCACCCATTATCGCTTCTGCTAAAGCTATTGGCCATACACCAAGAATTATAATTTCATCCTCCGCAGATAGCAATAAGAAACCGTATCGAAGATTATCTTTGTCTATTCCAAGTAGTGCGAAAATCTCTCTATCGGTAAAGTCTTCCTCTTCTGGACTCAGGACTTTTTTTATGCCACGTGAGATTCTGTAGTTCTTTCTCTTTCTTATTTTCTTTACAAATGCATCAAAATCTTTTACATCAAATGAGCGATAATTACCGAGTAATCTTTCAAGAGGTACAAAATTTAATGTGAAATCTTCAGATGAATCTACCTTTTCGCCTCCGAAGAGAACTACCCATTCTTTTGACAAAATTTACACCACAAAGTTCTACTACAAATTACATATTAGGATTAAAATTTTATAAAGTATAACGTAGGTATTGTAGTGCTGAAGGCATTAATTAACCTTTATAGAAATTAAAAAGTTAAGTTTGATAAACCAAAGCAATAATGGTGTATTTGATTGCTAGAGAGCTTAATAACAGCTTTCATTGTTATCACTCTAGCAGAAATTCTAGATAAAACTCAATTAATTGTAATTTCTCTCTCATCGAGATATGCCAAGCTACAGGTCTTTATCGGAGCTTTCTCGGCTTTATTAACTGTTACAATGATTTCTTGCATTATTGGCAACATTATCTTTTATTATATTCCTCTGCTATATATTAAGCTTTTTTCGGGATCTATTTTCATCATTTTTGGATTGCTATCTATAAAGAATAAACAATGTGAGATAATAGGTTCTGATCAGAACGTCAAAAAAGTATCTCTATCGAGTTTCATTCTAACATTTCTGTGTGAGCTAGGGGACAAAACTCAATTAAGTGTAATAATACTCGCTGCTGTTTATGGAAATATACTATGGGTATTTATGGGAGCAGCTTTCGGATTTTTATTGATAACAATCATTGGCGTTATGCTCGGGGAACTTGTAAGTATTGCATTTCACAGTGAAAGAAGGAAATATTTAGATATTACGACCGCTATCATCTTTATAGTTATTGGTGTTATGATTATTATCGAGCCTTTAATTTAAGATCCGATATAATCTGGTTATCTCTAGAACATAGATAAGATTCCTTGATATCTCATATTTAGAAGCTTTTATTCATGGTAAAAACAAAACGAATATGACTCTTGACTTCACTTTTTTTAATTATTTGCTAAATATTAAATAAAGAATAATTTAAATATATAATATCAATTAAAAAAGTATTTTGATATTTAGATACTGGTGTATTTGTTGCCAAGCTTTTGGCGCATAACGCTCGATGAAAAAAGGATTGACCATATCGATAATATCTTGGATTTTATACCACTTGAGGACGTTCTTGGCGAATACAAGGCCTTTAATTATAAGTGTATGTTGCATCTCTATAGAGTCGCTCAAAAATATGAAAATTACTTCTATTTCAAAGGAATAAAAAATATTAAAAGCCCTGATAAAAAAGATAGAAGTCATTTGGGGATTACTGCGATAATTGGAATTGATAAGTATAATCTCAACTATGGTTTTTTACTACTGCCAACTAGAGATAAAGTTATTGTTCTAGCAATATGGCCACCACAACTTGCTGAGGCTATTCGAAGAGATCACGAGATTCTCCTTGCATCTCTTAACGTATTATTTTATCTCCCTGATATTTGGAGAAAGGTATACATCTTTGAGACAGTTATCCCAAAGGATGACGTAATAGAGAAATTCCTTTACGTGTAGATTTTATTGTTCTAAATCTATCCGTAGTTATGATTTGCTTAATTTGATATTTCGAAAAAAATTGAAAAAGATATTAGGAAGACTCTCCTAGTTATTTTGGATTATGATACTGTTTCTATCATAATTGGTTTCGCGAGCCCAATTTTCCAAGAAGCATACATATCACGTGTAATAATCTTAAGTGCACCC
>Ga0164318_10004446_pt1 | contig 13487 bp, 13 predicted proteins | sample GuaBasSedimGuay9_FD_113734 | JGI IMG/M metagenome (GOLD analysis project Ga0164318, IMG submission 113734) | Subseafloor sediment microbial communities from Guaymas Basin, Gulf of California, Mexico - Guay9, Core 4571-4, 0-3 cm | ecosystem: Environmental > Aquatic > Marine > Hydrothermal vents...
AAAACTAATATTATACCATATGTTATTTCTGACACTAGAGTATAACCCTCATTTGCCACCACCCCATTGTGCTCAACATTATGCCCAACTGCATCTGCAACTACAGGGCCAATATAATGTTTCCATATCCATTGATCATAGAATAGATGTGGTGCGAAAATCAACCCCAATGCTATAATTAAAACAATAGATATGAGAACAAACAATATGATTTTGTATTTGTTCTCTTCTATAAATTTCTCCTTCAATGTTATTCCCTTCAAAAATGAAAGCAAAAATAATATATTAAGTCCTCGTTTTACTTAAATTATAATATGCCCAGGCTAAAGAAAATAAAGGAGATGATATTCCCTAGAGATGTACTAGTAGGCCATAATGCTAGTGAGCAGATAGTGGAGCTCTGCGATAGAATAGTACAAGGGGATGCTCTCATCGTTGAGGATAAAATTACAAAAAAAATACTTGGAAATAAAGTCGCTAAACTTTTGAAAGAGGGTGGTTATACAATAAAGCAAATAGATATCACTTCAGCCACACTAAAAGAGGTAAAAAAGGTGGAGTCATTCTCTAAGAAAAATAAGATTAATTTTCTATTGGGTGTTGGTGGTGGAACTGTTATAGATGTCACTAAGATGGCTGCAACCAATCTTTCTAAACCTTTTATAAGTGTACCAACTGCGGCTTCTCATGATGGCATAGCATCACCACGCGCATCTCTTAAAAATAAAAGAGGCTCAGCATCTATGCCAGCTGTTGCACCATTAGCAGTTGTTGCTGATACCTCTGTTATAATAAAAGCACCATATAGAATGCTCGCATCAGGTTGCGCAGATGTTATCTCTAATCTCTCTGCGCTAAAGGATTGGCAACTAGCACATAGACTTAAAAATGAAGAATATAGTAGCTATGCAGCTGCCCTATCTGAAACTGCAGCAAAAACAATAATAGAAAATGCAGAGTATATAAAACCTAACGAGGAAGAAGCCGCATGGATCGGGGCGAAGACAATGATAGTTTCTGGCGTAGCAATGAGCGTAGCTGGAAATTCAAGACCAACTAGTGGTGCTGAACATATGTTTTCACACATGCTTGATAAGATAGCACCTGGTAAAGCAATGCATGGTGAACAATGTGGCGTTGGTACTATAATGATGATGTACCTCCACGGCGAAGATTGGAGATTAATAAGAGATACTCTTAGAAAAATAGGAGCACCAACAAATGCTAAGGAGCTTGGTATACCAAAGAAAAAGATTATCGAGGCACTAATGCATGCCCAAGAAATAAGACCTGAAAGATATACCATTTTAGGAGAGAAAGGCTTAACAAAAGAAGCCGCTATAAAAGTTGCAAAAGAAACAGAAGTGATATAGAGATGCCACTTGTAACATTAATCGGCGAAAAACTTGCAAAAGAAAACTTAGAATTCATCTACCTGGGACCAAATAATGAATGTAAAAACTGCAAGTTAAAAACAGCATGTTTCAACCTCAAGAAGGGTAGAAGATATAGAATTAAAAAAATTAGAGATAAACATCATGATTGCAGTGTTTATGAGAAAGGTGTTAGAGTAGTAGAAGTCGAAGAATTACCTTTGATTGCAGCAGTTGATACAAAATTTGTAGAAGGAGCTACAGTAAGAATAAACACCGAATGCCACCATCGCGCCTGTGATAATTATATGATATGTAAACCATTAGCTGTACAGCAAGATAAAAAGTACACAGTTGCAAAAATAATAGAAAAAATAATTTGTCCAGTTGGTAAAAAACTAAATAAGGTTGAGCTTAAAGAATAAAAATTATTTTGAATGACAAATTACATTGTAAATCAAACCTTCGTTACTATATATCTTATCATTTGAAAAAGGATCTCTAAATGTACCATATGGATCACCAACCATCTCCTTCCAAGCACTGCTATCCTTATAAACAAATATCAAACCATGCTTAGTAATCTGGGCGATTCCAAGACATATTACAGAGACACCAGATTCCTTACAGTTCCAAACCTCTGCTAAAATCTTTACACTTTCATTTGCTTTAAATTCTATAGTTCTATCTTTGAGATTAAAAAAAAGTTTGATTTTCTCGCTTAACAGATTTAATTTCTCAAATTCTTTTGAAATACTGCCATTGCAAACTATATAATTTGTAATGTGTCCTAATCCCATTTTCCTAGAGCCTTCCTCTATACTGTTCCCATCTACTATTATACCCTGTTTCTCTAAATCTTTTAAAAGATCCTCAAATGCTATCTTTTTAAGATCATTTTCACTCATTAATAGTAAAGTTTTGATAGTTGTTATGCATAAAAATGCAGGAAAATCGTTATCTTCGTATGCATATTCTTTTGTTATCCATTTTCCTAAACCAAAAAGTTCACTTGTTTCATTTGTTGCAATTAGTTTCCAGTTGCTAAGATAGACATCTTCTATATAAGCCTCTCTAATTTCCAAGCATCCAGATAGGCTAGAAAGGCAGACTATAATAGTCATAAATAATAAAGCAAATAGCCTAGATTTCATAGAAATGAATAATTTGCTAAATCTACTTTAAATTAACGAAAAATTAAAAAGGAGAAAAAATTTGATGTTTTTCTCCCATATTTTAAAGCTTTATAGAGTAACTATCAAATCAGCAATTTCTTCTAATTTTTCCTTTTCTTGAGGAAGGGCAATAGAAGCTTTCCATTTCTTCCTACCATCTGGAAGATGGTATCCTCTTGATATAGAGATAAATTCGTTCTCACCCTCAGGTGTTTTTGCCTTCTTTCTCGCAACTTCTATAAAGTTGTTCTTTCCAAAATTTACTTCTTTTGCCCTTACGGTTTCAAATTCTACCAATTTTTTTCCTCCATCATGTTTTTCTTTATGTTACTGCAAGGTATATTAAAGATTTAAACTTTGCTATAAAATATCGAAAAATTTAGTGGTTTAAATATAAGCTAGAAGGTTCTTAATTTTTTATTCACAATTAACTCTGTTAGACTATCTATATTATCCAATTTATCCTCTACTATACCTTCAATATCTTTTTTAACACTGTTAAAACTGGATCTACTGTTATTATCCATAACTACTCTTACATCTGCAAATGAAGGTTCATCAATTGGTTTCCCTATCTGGGATAAAAGATATACGTAGCATTCACTAATGTCACTACATTCTTCCACAATACTATCTGCTATCTGCTGAGAAAGAAGATTATACAACTTTCCTACATGTGTTACTGGATTCTTTCCACAGACAGCCTCTAGGCTCATTGGCCTATAAGGGGTTATTAGTCCATTTGCCCTATTTCCTCTACCTACACTTCCATCATCACCATTTTCCATCGAAAGACCTGTAACAGTTAGATAAAACACATTATTTTCTGGCATATCTGCAGTATTTACATAAACATTTATGTTCTTATCAGTAATCTTCACAGCATTATCTAATATTTTCTCCTTTATCTCCTCCTTAAGACTCATATAATGATCTGCATCCTTTAAATACTTACAAACCATAGCAATAGCTACTGTTAGATTGATATTATCACCGAATCTGGAAGCCATAACTTTAGTATCATCACCTATCTCCCTGTTGTTTTTCTTAATCACATTATGTATAAGATTATCTGTTTCCAGAACCAGTTTTTCAGTTTCAGAGAGAGGTGCAAAGCCAACACCAAAAGATGTGTCATTTGCTTTTCTTTTTCTGGAATCGTACACACTTCTTAAAGCTTCTGAGCCCTGCCATATTTTACATTCCATGGTAACATCTGTATCGGCATCTAGATTAGCAAAATTTTTCTCGAGATATTCATGTGCAGCTCTAACAGCTATCGCCCTGATAGGTAATCGTTTTTTACCTACCAAAGATGTTGCTCTACCAACTAATAAAATATACACTGGCTCAAGTATCACACCACCGCCAAAAGCAGGTTCAGACTGGCCTCCTACGATTTGACATTCATCAGTGTTATGATGCATTATATAGCCAAACTCTTTAATATATTCTTTGCACAAGGCTACGCTAACAGACTCGGCAAGACCATCTGCTACACTATCTGGGTGTCCTATTCCCTTTCGTTCCACTACTTCACTTTTCTGTTTTTCAACAGGGATTGTATTATGTTCCTCGACATAAATATTTTTCATATAAACCAGACTCCTTTTCAGAAAAGGTAGAATTAAAATATCATTTATTAATTTTTTGTAAATTAAAAAAGAAATTATTTTTCTGGTAGTTTTCTAGAAATCCATAGTTCTCTATCTATTTTCTCATATACACTCTCATCAACTGGAATTTTTTTGACAGGAATCAAGTTTGCTTCCTTCTTTTCACTTTTACGAGCATACTTCAGGATATTGTTCTTCTTTAACTGCCAATAATGGGTTCTCCATTCTCTACCATCATGTAAAGTAGTTTCCTCTCTTTCTGTACCTAAAATGCCCTCTTCTTCCAGAAGGTAAAAAAGTTGTCTATCCTCAGGGTCTAAGACATTGTCTATTACTCTGTCGTCAAATCCAAAAATATCCATTACAAAACTAGCGTCGCGTCTAGCCTCCTCTATATCTATACCTATCTTGTTTGCAATTGCCCTAGATAGATCCTCTAATGTTATAATATCCATAATAAGCTTACCTTCCTACCCTCTAAACTTTATGCTATATATTCTGTAAGAACTACTATATATATTTTTCTAATTTGTCTCATTTTTCTATTATAAATATTATATAAAAATAATTCTTACAATATTTTAAATCTCATCTTAATTCAACATATTTAAATATAGAGAGTTTATTGCATATGTTAACAATTGTCTTAAAGGAGGTTTCTACCTTGGAAGAAGACAGACAAGAAAAGAGATGTGTTTTAACAAATGTACTAGAAACTGAGTTAGAAATTCTCAAAAGACATATCCAGATATTGAAAGCAGTATTGGAAAATGAGCCTATTGGTATAATAAAACTATCAGATATAACGCATAATCCACAGCACATGGTTAGATATTCACTCAGAATATTAGAACAAGAGGGGCTAATTAAACCCTCATCTAGAGGAGCAATAACTACTGACAAGGTACCAGAAACTTTGAAGATAGTAAAAGAAATACTTAATAACGTAAAGAAGGATATTGAAGATATCATAGATAAGATATAATCCTGTAACAAAATATTTAAAAACAAGAAAATCTTTTTGTTAAATTAGCTGTTTTTTAGTAAAAAAGCCGCGGTAACTCAGTTGGGAGAGTGCACGGCTGAAGACCGTGATGTCGAGGGTTCAAAACCCTCCCGCGGCATCCTCTGAAAACATCATACAAACGCTACATATATCTCTGCGACTCCGTTCACCACAAATTTTACACCTCTTAATCTTTCCTCTAGAATCTGCCTCACTTGCATATTTGGAGATAATAGGTTGAATATTGTTCATAAAACTCCAATAAAAGCTATTTTTTATACCTGGTCTCTTTTTTTCTAGCATATCCCACCATTCCTTGTATAATGATGTGGATGCATATCTAGAATTAGGGCATCTCCCTCCATAATAGGGTATAGCCTCAATTTCTGCATAGTACTTAACCTCAAGATCTGTGAATCTGTACAGGGGTTTAATTTTTTTAACTAACAATTCTGATCCACTTAGCACAGGGCTGCTTGATGATATAGCAAAAATATCTGAATTCAGTAAATTCAAAAAAAGAAAAACCAGTCCATCATCCATATTATGACCTGTTGCCAAAATATCACAACCATTTTCTCTAGCCACCTTATTGGTGACCTGTCTTTTAATTGCCCCACAAATAGAACAAACTGCTCTTCTTTTCCTTAGCCTGGCTATTTCTTCTAATGTTTTACCCCTCTCCTCCTTTAAATCGTATATGAGTAAAGGGATGTTATATAATTTACAGTAGGATTCTACGACTTCTCTACATTTTTCTGAATAACTTTTGATACCTAGATCTATGTATAAAGCAGTTACTTTAAAACCCATTTTTCTCAGTATATGAAGGAGAGACATACTATCTTTTCCACCAGAAACAGCTACACATATTTTCTCCTTATTTTCAAGCATTTTATCTTTTTCTATTGTCTTTAAAACACGGTTTTCGAAAAATCTAGGATAGCATTTTTTACATAATGCAATTCTATGCATTTTAAGAATAATTTCAGCTTTTTTCCCACAGAATTTACATTTCATACACTCATCGTATAAGATAAATCAAAAATAAATATCTTTTTGCTTCTATACCCGTTTTTCTAAAAGTTTATAGCTAACAAAATTTTTATATAGTAATTAGCTCTTAATAAAATGGAGGGATGCACTTAGAAAAGATTTAATTTGGAATATTTAAAAAAATTTTTAATTATAATACTCAATATCAACTCAAGGAGGGGATAGTGCCTCTGTACTTAAAAGAGATAGAGATGGAAAATTTCAAATCTTTTGGTGGTAAATTAGTTGTTCCGCTATTACCTGGTTTTACAGCCATAACTGGACCTAATGGTTCAGGTAAGAGTAATATTGCAGATGCGATACTTTTTGTATTGGGTCCAAAAAGTTCAAAGGAAATACGTGCAGGTAAGCTTACTGATCTTATATTTAATGGTGGCAAAAAACGCAAAAACCCGGCGAAATATTGCAAGGTTTCCCTAATTTTTGATAATAGTGATAGAAAAATGCCAATTGATGCAGATGAGGTCAAGCTGACTAGACTAGTTAAAAGGGCGCCTATAAAAGGAAACAAGGATAACTATTATAGTTATTTTTACATAAATGGTCGACCAGCTTCTTTTAATGATTTTACAAATCTGTTAACTTATGCAAGGATATCTGGAGAAAAATACAATCTAGTAAAGCAAGGTGACATAACCAGCATAATTGAAACAGGTAGTATAGAGAGAAGAAAGATAATTGATGATATAGCGGGGATAAGCAATTTTGATGCAGATATTGAAAAAGCAGAAAAAGAAAAAGAGCAAGTCGAGGATAATATAAAAAGAATAAACATCATCCTTGGCGAAATAGAAAAGCAGATCAACAGCTTAAAGAAAGATAGAGACGAGGCTTTTAGGTATAAAGAGTTACAAAATGAGCTATATTCTTTAAAATCTAAAATTGCAATTAAGAAAAAGATAGATGTTGAAGCACAATTAACCGAGATACTTAGACAAATTGAGACATATGAGAAAGAGAAAAAAGAATTAGAAAAGAGAAAAGAAGAAATTGCAAAAAAATACAAAGATATTCAAAATGAACTATCGAAAATAGAAGAAAAAGTCGCTACAGCTGGAGAGGGAGAATCAAGTAAGATAAAAAAAGATATAGAATTTTTAAGAACCGAGGTTATAAAGATAGAGGAAAAGATCAACTATTCAAAAACGGAGATAACAGAGTTATCAGAGGAAAAAAATGAGCTAGAAAAAACACTTCAAGAACTACTTACCAACATTTCAAAAATCGAGAAAAATAGATTGAATATCTCAAAAAATATAGAGTCTATAGAAGATGAATTAAAGAAGAAAGAGAAAGAATTATCAGAAATCAAAGAGACAATATCAAATTCAGACAAGAATACATTGGAAATATCAAGAGAATTAGCAACTTTAAGAGACAGATATAATGAAGTACAAAATAGGCTCCACTCATTAAATCTAGAGAAAGATAGAATTGAGAAAAAGATAGAAAGTATTGATATTCAAATAGCAGAAATAGAGGAAAGTAAAAGAACATATGAATTTGAATTAAAGGATATAGAGTGGCAAATTAGTGAAATTAAGAAAGAAAAGAAAGATTTGAAAAGTAGAAGAGAAAAGCTAGAGAAAGAGCTATTTGATAAAAGAAAAAGAGAGTCTGAGCTAGCTGAGCAGATTAGAGATCTAGAAAATATACTTAGGAGTTTGCAGAGAGAATATTCTCAATTAAAAGCTGAAATGGATGCAATAGAATCTGTTGAAAAGGGATATAACGCTGCTGTCAGAGATATATTAGATGCTAGAGATTCTGGTGAGCTAAAAGGCATACATGGCACTGTCGCTGAGCTTACTAAAGTAGACAAAAAATATGAAATGGCTATACAAGTTGCAGGGGGGCAAAGGTTACAGGCAATTATTGTTGATGATGATGATGTTGCTGCGCAGGCTATAGCTTACCTTAAAAGAAAAAAGAGTGGAAGAGCAACTTTTCTACCTTTAAACAAAATGATATCAGGTAAACCCAGGGGAAAAGCGTTACTTGCTGTCAGAGATGAAAAAGCACATGGATTCGCTATAGATCTAATTGATTTCAAAAAGGAATATTACAATGCCTTTTGGTATGTATTTGGAGATACGGTAGTAGTAGAAGATCTTGACACAGCTAGGAGACTAATGGGAGGAGTAAGACTTGTAGATCTAGATGGTGATTTAATAGAATCTACAGGTGCAATGACTGGTGGGAGATTTGCCAAAGAAAATATTTCTCCAGTATTCTCAAATTTCGATAGAAGCAAACTAGAAGAAATTTCAAATAAAATTAGAGAGGCTACCAATAGCCTAGATTCTGCAAATGAAGAATTAACTAGAATTAAAAAAGAGATAGAAGAGATTGAAAAAGATTTGAAACAATGTAATTCAATATTAGAAGAAACAGATAAATCTGAAGATCTGGAAATAAGAAGAAGGGAATTCAAAGGAAAACTAAAAGTCATAGATGAAAAATTAGAAGATGCTGTCAAAGAGAAAGAGGAAGAAGATCAAAAACTAATACAAATAGAAAGAGAGATCGCAAACTGTATAGAAGAGATAAGTGAACTCAACAAATTAAAAGAAGAAAAAGCCAAGCTTTTACTAAAATGGACTGAAAAAGAGCTAGCAGAAAAAGCTAAGAAATTAGAAAACGAGGTTTTAACCTCTAAGGAAGAACTGATGAAACTCAGCTCTGAAAGAGATACAATCGCCAAACAAGTTGAAATGCTAAATGAGAGAAAGAAAGAATTGCAAAGTAGAATAAAGAAAATAATAGACTCGATAGAGGAACATAAGAAAAACATTAAAAATCTAAAAGAAGAATACGAGAAGAATAAGGAAAAACTAGAAACTCTTATTAAGGCTGAATCTCAAATTTCAAGTAAAATAGAAGAATATTCCAAGAAAAGAGATGAACTCTATAAGAAGAGCGTATCATATGAAAACGAGCTTGATAAAATAGCTACTAGGATAGAATCTTATGTTGATCTTATTTCTAGAGCAAATTATAGAATACCTACATTAGAAGCAGCTTTAAAAGAACTCGAGGAAGAGATAAAAAGATATGGGTATGAACTAGACGATGATAGAGATTTACCAGATATAGATGTGTTAAATGAAAAGATAAAGGCGATAGAAGAAAACATGCGAGAACTCGAGCCAGTCAACATGAGAGCGCTTGAAGAATATGATCATCAATTACAAAGAAAGGAAAAGCTAGAAGAAGATATCAAACATTTAAAAGAGCAAAAAAGAAGATTAATAAACCTAGTAAGAGAGATAACTAAAAAGAAAAAAGACAGATTTTATGAAGTTTTTGAAGAAATAAATGAAAACTTTAAGAAAATATATTCAAGACTATCAGAAGGTGGAGAGGCAGAATTAGTACTAGAGAATCCAGAGGACCCATTTAGTGGAGGATTAACTATTAAGGCGAGGCCTAGAGGTAAAAAGGTCTTAAATTTAAATTCATTATCTGGAGGAGAAAAAACCATTGCATCTCTATCACTTATTTTTGCCCTACAAAACTATGATCCTAGTCCCTTCTATGTGTTAGATGAAGTCGATATGTATTTGGATAGTATAAATGCTGAGGCAGTCTCTCATATGATAAGAGAAAATGCGAATCATGCTCAGTTTATTGTTGTAACCCTAAGAAGACCCACGTTAAAAGAAGCAGATCATATCTATGGAGTAACAATGAGAGAAGATGGTATTTCTCAAATGATAGGAAACGTTGACATCGATTCAATTAAGGAAAGAATTGGATCTGCGCCAACTCCTTGATATAGGTGGAAAAAATGGATATAGATAACGAAATAATAAACCATCTGCTATTTCACAAAGCATTAGCAGATGAAATCACAGATATTTCTAAGATTGACAACTATATTGAGATTATAAAACAATCTAAAGAAGGCTCACATATATCTATCTCTGATCCATTTGATAAGTCTATAGCAATAGCCTTTGAACTGGTAATAAAACAACATCTTGACCCATGGAATATAGACCTTGTAAAATTCTCGACTTTATATTTGAAAAGAGCAAAAGAGGAAAAGATAGATCTTGTAACAGCTGGAAAAATAATATACATGGCATGGAAGGTACTAAAGCTACAAAGTGATGAATTAGTAGAGTATGTGGAAAAAGTAAGAAAAATAGAACAAGAATCCCTTAGTTGGGATGACCTACCCTTATTTGATGACTGGAATTTTGGCGATGATCTCGACTATACAAAAATGATCGACAAAGAAAAGATTCCCTTCATTGAGCCTATTAGACACAAAGCAGAAAGAAGAGTCACCTTGATGGAACTTATCGATGCATTTGACCAAGCTAGAAAAGAAGCCGAGAGGTATCAACTACTAGAAAAACTTAGAAGAGAAGAGAGAGAAAAACTAGAAAAAATTGCGAGAGAGCGCATGAAAGGTAGGCTGCATGAAGAAACCCTTGAGGAGGATATAAGGAAAGTATGGAGTAAGATAAGACAATTAAATGGAAGAGCCATACCATTAAGAAAATTATATAAACCAGATGATAAAGAAGAATTTATAAAAACTCTAATTTCAGTGCTTTTCTTAGCCTATGAAGATAAAATCCGTATCTACCAGAGAAAGTTTCCATATGGTGAAATTTATCTAAGAAAAAAGGTGAGTTAAAAAATGTCAAGCAAAGATGAAAGACAACTGGTAGAATCTGCGCTTTTTTCTGCAGGCAGGGCTATATCTCTCAACGAGATCAAGGAAGTAACTGGGCTCAGCCAAAAGAAAATACTAAGAGCAATAAATGATCTAATAGAGGAATATAACAAAAATGAGCAAAGAGCAATAGAAATAGTAAAAGCTGGCGAAAAATATGCAATGCAGTTAAAGCCAAATTATGTAGAGCATACAAGGACTATTGCCAAGCCAGAGATACCAACAGATGTCCTCAAAACACTTGCATTAATAGCATATCATCAACCTATAAAACAATCTGATTTACGCCATATGCTCGGACAAAAGATCTATGAACACGTAGATCTACTAGTTGAGAAAAGGCTAATTAATTCAAAGAAACATGGTACAACTGAGCTACTCACAACATCTAGCTTCTTCCCAGAATATTTTGGCATAGACAAAACAAACCCAGATGAGATCAAAGAATTTTTAGCAAATAAAATAGGAATCAAGGGAGAGAAATAATTTTTATCTTGCAATCATAGCCCTTAGCCAATCTGCAACATTTTCTGCATGATCTGCAATATCATCAACCCAATCAGCAATCTTAAGTAAATGATAAGTATCCATTGGTTTGAGTTTTTTCTCGAGCTCATAAATATTTTTTGTTAGCATGTACTTTGCTTTATCTGCCTGCCACTCTCTATTATGCACCTCGTGTATGAACTTCTTTGTTTGTTCCCTTTCTCTTTTTATAAAACTAGTTTCAATTAGATCCTTTACATTCTCCACAGCTTTCTCCATAGCTTCTACAGTAGAAACAACCAGAGCCACATGCTTTTTAAAATCTTCTCTAAGCTCTTTTGGTATCTTTGTATGTCTCATATCAAGCATTTCTACTAAGTTTTCAGCATGATCTAGTATTGCATCTTGTTCTCTTAACAACCATAAGAATTCCCCTTTATCTACAGGCATGAAAATATTTTTTGGGAGATGAGCTCTTATATTTCCTTTTATTAAATCTGCATTATGCTCTAGTTCAGATACTTTTTTTGCTAGCTTTGAAAAATTTTCATAGTCCCCATCTATATATTTTGTTAATCCCTCTCCTAAAAGTGAGATACATTTTTTAACTATCTTCATGTGATCCAGGAGGCCATCAAATGGCGATTTTCTTCTTATTGCATCCTTTATTGGCGCTCTGAAATGCTTAACCTCTTTCTCCACTTCTTTCACCTCTCTCTAACATATATCCTTTTTCTACATTATTAATTTTAGTAGTAGGAATATCAATGCTGAGGTACCAGCTGCAACAGGCACAGTTAATAGCCAAGATACTATTATCTTCTTGATTATACCGAGGTCTACTGCAGCGAGACCTCTAGCAAGACCTACACCTATAACTGCTCCAACTACAGTATGAGACGTAGATATAGGCATACCAAGTTTTGATGCTATAAGAACAGTGGTTGCTGCGCCAAAATCCACAGAGAAACCTCTAGTATTTGTTAATGTAGTTATTCTATATCCTAGAGTTCGCATAACCTTGTGACCCCAGGTCATACAACCTATTGCTATTCCAAGACCTCCTAAGGCAAGAAGCCAGATAGGTACTGGGGCAGTAGAACTAAATCCCTCTCCACTTGCAAGTGGTATAATCCCAGCGACAGGACCAATTGCATTTGCTACATCATTTGCACCATGTGAAAAAGCAACATAGCAGGATGTGACTATCTGCAACCTTCTAAAGATTCGTTCTACAGTCTCATAATCTTCCGTAGATTTTGCTTTTATATTACGAAGTAAAAATATAGAAATTAGAGCTATAATTATGCCAACGAAAATAGAGGCTATAACTGCTGTTAAATCGTTAGTTATACCGATTTTTTCTCCAAGAGGAGTTTTCATTAACAATGAAGAGACTATCATAAATGCTGTTACACCAATTATACCCGGTCCAACTATTTTTGCAGACTCTACTGGTCTAGCTTTTTCGAAGATTAGCTTCACTATTATCTTGAAAACAAAAAATGCAAGAATGCAGCCAACTATTGGTGAAAGTACCCAACTAGATGCAACTTCTCCAAGTTTTATCCAATTTATACTTGAGGTACCACATGCAATTAGACCAAAGCCGACAAGTGCGCCAACTACAGAATGAGTAGTAGAAATAGGCATTTCCTTCCAAGTGGATAGTGTAACCCATATCGCAGCTGCCAAAAGAGAGGCGATAAAACCTAGTAGCAAACTATGAGGATCAGAAATCGTATACGGTTGAACGATATTTCCCTTAATTGTCTCAGTTACATGCGAGCCAACAAATACTGCACCAACAAAATTCAAGATACCAGCAATTAGAACAGCTTGTTTGAAGGTTATAGCCTTAGCGCCAACAGCAGTTGCCATAGAATTAGCAACATCATTGGAACCAATACTCCATGCCATGTAAAATGCAATAGCACTAGTTCCACCAGTAATTAACAATAAAGTAAAGCCATCTATCAGAGTGATTAGCCTCCAATGTTGCGTAATACAAAATTGGATTTAAAATATTACGGAAAAATTAAGTTAACAAACTATCCATAGAAGTAAAAAAATAAAAAGAGAAGG
>Ga0164318_10004447_pt1 | contig 13486 bp, 11 predicted proteins | sample GuaBasSedimGuay9_FD_113734 | JGI IMG/M metagenome (GOLD analysis project Ga0164318, IMG submission 113734) | Subseafloor sediment microbial communities from Guaymas Basin, Gulf of California, Mexico - Guay9, Core 4571-4, 0-3 cm | ecosystem: Environmental > Aquatic > Marine > Hydrothermal vents...
ATTCATTCCAAACACAAATGGGCCTTGTGCTCCAAATTTATTCTTCTGCCAAATTTTTTGCAATTCTTCAGGAGAGAGATTTTGAAGATCTCTCGGATCCAAATTCATCTGACGGAAAATAGTCGTAAAAATTTTTCGCATCGTGCGCGAATCAAAATTCGGCGGGATCATTCCTGGAAACATCTTAAAAGCTTGGCGCATTTGTTTATTGAGCAACTCAAAAAAGTCATCGTTTAGAAAGAAGGAGTCAGATCCCTCTGTATCTTCGTTGTCATTGGTGTCATTGGTGTTATCATCATTTTGTTCATCATCATTTTCGTCGTGCTTCTTTCGCTTCTTTTTTGTATCAACCATAATTCTCACTATATATCTTTCGAACGCTCCCCAAAAAAGTTGTGTGAACAATTTCGAAATTCAAATGAAAAATAGCGCATTTCTAACTTTTTTTAAAGAAAGTTAAGAGCATTTATTCCTTTTTTAAGGTCGAACGTGAAATTTTAAAACCGTCCAAATTTAATCACAATTTATCTCACACTTAAAGAACAAAGCAGTAAAAATTTCCAAAATCATTCTTACTTTTCTATTTATATCATTTTGGAGAGATTTAAAAAAAATTATTTTAAAGATCCACGACAAGTTGTATATAGATCTGAGTATTAAAATAATGAAGAATTGCAAAATTGGAGAATAAAACATGAATATATTTTCTGAAATGGATCCTGATGAAATCGATTTATATCTAGACGTATTAAAAGAAGGCACAACTCCATTTGATAGGTTTGTTGCTCGCGGATCAATGCAAGACGTGGTTGACATACCAGGACCTCGTGCAAAAATAGACCGTTTTCTGTTTCGTGCTATTAAACAAACTCAAGCAGACCATTCCACACGAATGCTTCCAATTATTGGTTCAGCGGGAACTGGAAAAACCCATGCCTATTGGGCTTATAAAAGTATGGAGAATAAAGTAAAACAGCGAGCACAAGGGATAGAAGTAGATATTCCCGATAACATCCCCGATAACTGGACCATTGTTTATGTTCCCAGCCCTCCAGCAGCAGTGAGAATATTATTACACGTTTACACTTGTCTCTTAGACGAATTAACCGCTGATGTTCTTCATACTGTTGCAGACAAATTAGTTGAGCGCTGGGGTGGTCATAAAAAGAAAAAATTGGGACTCTTCGGCGGACAAGATTTAGATGAAACAATTCAAAATGGAATCCGAGAATATCCTGGAATTTTTGCAGACTGCGTTAAAACATTATGCATTTTCTCTTTAGATAAAGATCGATCAGGGCTGGCTGAACGCTGGCTTCTGGGTGAGGACTTAGAAGAAAATGAATTGGATACTTTAGGGATAAACTCAGTAATTGAAAGTGATGATATTTGTCTGGCTATGATTAAACTCATCTGTGAAAATGCGGGTAAAACCATTATTCTTTACTTTGATGAATTAGAGAGCCCCTATCGTATGATTGGTCCTGAAGCGGAAGCAAAATTCTTAGAAACCTTAAAACGAATTTATAATGAGATCAAAAATTTAGTAATAGTATTGGCGGTTTTGAAAGAAATTTGGCCCCGTGTTAAAGAGACTGCAGATCAAGCTATGCGTTCACGAATGGAAGAAGATCGAGAATTGGAATTCTTCAAATTTGATGATTTGCTTCTGTATTTTGCTAAAGCAATAGAATATTTTTGGAGTCAAAATAATTTAAATCCTCCGATCTATCCTCTATTTCCCTTGAACGAGGATGTTTTACGCGCCATTTATGATAAAACTGATGGTAATCAGCGGTCAATCATTAAATTGATTCGCTTGTTTGTCGATAAAATCGTTTATGACGAAATGTCCTTAGCTGAAGTTATTAAAAGCACAGCAGCAGAAGCCACTTCAACAACCACCGCCATTTCAGTAGATGCTGCAAAATTAAGCAAAACCAAGCCATCGGCTACTGCTCCAGGCAAATCACTGTTAGATGCAATTGAAGAACTGATGCAAGATGAAGATTACACCATTGAAGCCAATCCACAATCTGTAGCAGGCGCAGCCTTAAAATCAATAAAAGTTTTAGCAGATAGATATAACAAGGAAATTCGGTTGGAAACACCCTTATCTTTTACATTTAACCGAAGGAACTATAATCTTGCGGGTTTAATTGAATACAATGGCGTAAAATTCGGGATAGAAATACCATCTGTGAAGACTTTTACTAAGAGTGGTGGGGTAGCTGCATTTTATGCGGCTAAACGGATTTCAAATGCAATTAGTGAAGGAGTAATTGACAAAGCTCTGTTAATCGTTCCAGAAAAGACCAGTGGAGCTAAATTTAAATCGATTCTCAATCAATTTGCGGATAAAATTATTTTATTTGAATTCAATGAAGATTCGGCGAAATATCTGATATCTCAAGCCATTAAACAGCCTTCTAGAGAAGGATTGGCAATGGCCCAAGCAATTTTCGGAGATTTACTTGATTATGAAATACCTATCCCGCAATACGAAATGGTGAATGAAGAAGGTGAAGGTGAACCAGCAGCCGGTGAAACAAATACTGACTCTGGTTCAGATTAAACTCCCCTTTTTTTTCATTTTCATAGTTCGATAGTATTTAATCACTAATCCCATTTCACGAATTCTCTCAGTTAATGCCACACTTAGGCATTGTAAAACTATAATTATCGCTTAGTAGTTCGTGGTGCTTTAGCACCATCACGTTAATCCGTCAGCGTGCCTCTCTACAAATTACGGAAAATGCCCTTACTCACTATGAGAAAGATTTATAGCCTTTTTACTTTTTGAATTTTTAAAAATAAATGTTAAAGGTATGAATCACAAAGTAATAAGTGATGAAGCTAGCTGTAGTGGAGAGCATATAACCAATGGACATTTATTTGGATGGAACATGGAATTTAGTTTTAGACCCTGAAAATATTGGAATCCAAAAGAAGTGGTATTCTATTAATTGGGTACAATCTCCTTCAGAACCAGTGCTTTCCATTAAAGTCCCATCCAGTTTTAATACTTTACCAGGATTGAATCGCTATGCAGGAACTGTTTGGTATATAAGAAAACTTCCTGATATACCCTACCGCCCTAAATCACACGAATATTCCATTGAATTTGAAGGATCTAATTATTACACTCAAGTTTGGCTCAATGGTAATTATTTGGGAGATAACTATGGGGGATTTTTGCCTTTCCGTTTTATATTTAATCCTAGGCTGATTGCAATTACAGGAGAAAATTACCTTGTTGTACGTGTCTCGAATGCTCTCGATCGAAAAGGGATTCCCGCTGAAGTTTATGATTGGTATAATTGGGGTGGAATTCATAGATCGGTAAAATTACTGATTTTAGAAAAAACTCGAATTATAAAAATAAAAGTAACTACCAAAGTAAAACCGTCCCATATTTCCATGGCAACAGTTTATGTCAATTTTAGCATCAAAAACACTCAAGAATTTCTCGATCGCTGCTATGCTATGCAAATTGAACCTCAAGCAGAATGGGAACTTTATTATTTAGGAAGATTTTTTGATGGTGAACAACAGTTTAATCAAATTCTTATCCAAACTGGGACTCTTGAAATAAATCCAGAGATTTTACCCCCTTTAAATCATATTTCTCACGATCAAGAATCACTTGAAGAATATTTTGATGAAATTCTTGATGAAATTGAACAGATCGATGAGATAATTGATTTGGAAACGTATTTTTCTTCTGAATCAAAGAATTTCTTAAAACGACTAAATCGAAAAGAACGAAAGGAAAATAAAAAGCACCAATATTTAGACTTGGATGCAGATTCAAAAGACTATAATACTCTTTTTCATATAGACATTCAAAATCCGTCGCTGTGGACCCCAGACACACCCGATTTATATTTGATCAAACTTCATTTGAACGGAATTGATGAAGATAAAGAAGTCAGGTTTGGAATTAGACAAATCGAAGTGAAGAAAGGACAAATCGTTTTAAATAATCGCCCAATCCGGTTAATTGGAGCTGCGATTAGAGATGAAAAGAATCTACACGGAATGGATTATCTAAATGAGATTTACCGGCGTGATATCTTGCGGTTGAAATCTTTAGGAATGAATACTCTCTATCCTTCTTATTATCCTCACGTTCCCTCTTTGCTGGATTTAGCAGACGAAGAGGGAATATTGATATTTAGTGAAATTCCGATGGTAAAGAATATTCGGTTTCATGATTCAAAAACGCGAAAATTAGCCATGAAAATGATTTATCAAATGATAAATAGAGATTATAACCATCCCAGCGTAATTCTCTGGATAATTGGTAACGAAATAGATACCTTCAGCTATTTCTCCCGCCGTTTCTTATCTGATCTTATATATTACACAAAACATTGGGACCCCAGCCGATTAATCAGTGTTGCAACAAATAAGATTCTTTTTAATGGGATACATAAAAGAATTGATGTTGTATGTAAAAATCTACAATTTAACTCTACCTATGGAGGATTACCCCAATTTTCTTGGATATTGGATACTATTTATAGCTTCCACCGGCGTAAACCTGTAATAATTACCCAATTTGCATCTTCTCATAATCGAAAAACTAAAAATTTGGATAATGATATTGCAGAGTTTCAATTCCATGCAAAAAATTATCTGATTTCTCAAATAAAAGTAGCAAAAACCAAGCCATTTATTCAAGGCATGATTTTGGGAATTCTAAGAGATTATCGCTCCCCTTTGCATTCATTATTCCAAAAAGAAGAAGTGGTACACAACGGATTTTTTAATGAAAAAGATCATCCCCGAGATATAGTTCCCCTCCTTCCCAAATTGCTTCCTGAATCTTCAATAATACCTAAATATATTTTTCATCAAAATTTACCAGCGAATTTTCACTTTAATGTTTTTATTCTACGATATTTCTTGCTTCCATTTGAAATTTTGACAATTTTAAAAGAAAAAATCCATTATTGTTTCTTAAGACTAAAAGCAAGACATTTTTACCGGCCAGTTATCAAAGAAAAATAACAAATATTTTTTGGAAAGAACTGCATTACCATCATATAACAATTGTGAAGCTTTATGAATCGACAAACTGATACAGAATTATTCGAACAATTAATTTCTGAAATGATGGATGAAGTTCCAGAGATAAAGGCATCTGCAATAGTCGATCGCGATGGATTAATAATTTATAGCAAATTGCACAGCGAGCAAACAGAAGATGAAGCTATCGGAGCAGTTACTGCTGTATTTGATTCCTTTATTAATCGTATAAAGACTGATTTAGGAACCGCTAAGGAATTTGTTACTATATTATCTGTTGATGATCAAAAAATGCTATTTGTTTCTGCAGGCGAAAACGCAATCTTAACCGTTTTGGCAGAAAAAACCGTCCAAGACAATCGATTGAAAGTTTATGGAGAACATATTGCGAAGAAAATACAATTAGTCCTTAATGGTGATGAGATCCAATCTGAAATACCCCCGATAATCCATATTTTAGCTAATTTAAAGCGAATTGAGTTTCCCAAAGGTAATTTCTCCGCAAAAATAATTGTTTTAGGCGACCCTATGGTGGGAAAAACCTCGTTAATTCGGAGATTTGTAGATAATCAATTCAAAGAAAGCTATATAAGCACTATTGGGGTGGATATTTTAAGAAAAGAAATTTCTTTTAAAGAAGATTCAAAAGTAGTTCTTTCGATTTGGGATATAGGTGGTCAAATAGCAACTATGAGTCCATATCGAAAGCGTTTTTATCAAGGTGCAGATTTTGCTTTTCTTGCTTTTGATATTTCACGCCGAAGATCTTTTGAAAACATAGAGCAATGGTTAAATGATATGCAGAGTAGCGTGGATCGGAAGGTTTCCATAATGCTTATTGCCACAAAAACTGACTTAGTTGAGCAAGAGGTAAGTCTTGATGAAATCGTAGCAAAGGCGGATAAATTAGGCTGTCCCTATTTATTAACATCAGCTAAGACAGGAAACAATGTCTTCGATGCCTTTCAATATGCGGCGTATAAATTTATCGAACGATTTTAATCTTTGCTTAAATTGATTTTTTTCCAATCCGCTTTTGGGTGTGAATTTCATGCAAGTTGAAATTGATTACGAAACGATTTGTGTAAATTGCAAAGAAAAAGGATATTCATTTGGTTATACTTTAAAAAAAATATCATATCAAAAGCAGTTAGTATTAGATTTACCCCAACCTTATCTGAACGGTCCATGTTTAGCATTTAATTATTGCTCCGTTCCAATTTTAATACGAAGTTTAGAAAATTCGCATGCGCTAAATAATCCCTCCAAACAGCCAATATTTGCAATGATTAACGCAAAACACAACAAAAATTCCACTCTCTCACGATTTACATATCGATATATCATGAATTTCCATCCTGAAATTCAAAAAATAACCCCAAAAGACACTGAACTTCTTGCTTATATTATTGAATATGTTGATGTTTATCGTTTTATTTCTAAACCGTACATTCTTTTCTTCTATTCTTTTAGGAATGTTACACCAAATCCACTTAAAGACATAAATTTCTATCAATTTTATGACTTTGATATTTACGGTCAAGACTACTATGATTCTGACCGAGTGGATTACGATTCAACTACAGGTGCAATTTTTCAATATGATTCGCGATTTCCTCTAGAAAAGGGTTTAATTGCAGGGATTGTTTCTGTAAAAGATAGAATTCCCATACATTTTGAAGGGAACACCCCTGAATCTATTTTGATCTCGCCAGAACGCCTTAAGCTTCGTGATTTTTTACATCCTCATTCTACAGATTTATCAATTGGACTCCAATGGTCAATTCCTTCTTTGGGTCCTAACCATGTGGAAATTTTTCCTGTAGCTTTAGTTTTTGGTCAAGGATTGACAGACTTTCAACAAAATGTCAATCAAGCTCAAAAGGAATTAGATAAATTGTTACAATCTGTTTCCAAAGCAATCGAAATACCCTCTCGTCAGCAAATAGACCAGAAACTCGAAAAAATGTCTTTCTCAATGACAGAATGGTGTAAAGATTAATGGTGGATTCACTACAGTTAAGTAAATTACATCAAAAATTGCAACATTTCTTCCCTCATCCGTTGGATGTAGAAATTATATTCTATCTACTTCAACACGGGATAATGTCGGTTAAAAATCTTCAGCATCACATGTTTCCTAACCAAAATTCTAAAAAACCACAACTTTATCGAAGATTAAAAAATCTGAAAAAACAAGGATGGATCATCCAGATTGGAACTCATCCTTTGAAATATACTATAATTGATAAGAATTTATTTCGAGAAATGCTTAATTCAGAAATTGAGCAAACTGTAAGTCACTTGCAAGCTCAAAAAAGTAGTTTTTATGACATCGTAACCATTATTGATGCCATCAATGCCGAAAATAAGGGCGATTCATCAAAAAACGTTTTATATCATTCCATTCCTTCTCATGCTTCGAATTTTGCGGTTAAATTGATTGATAAAATTCAAAAATCTTCCAATTTACAAATTTTTAACGGAGAATATGGTATAACTATTACGATTAATAACGAACAACGGCAATTTCGACTTACTGCCTTGGAATTTATTAAAGAACAAGACCCTTATCCACTATTTGGGGGGATTTTTCTGGCTGAAGTTCATCCAGAAAGTAGACAAGATCAGATCATCCAATTTCTCCATCAATATCATATCAATGGAATAAAATTTCGCTATAAACTCGAACGCAAAGGATATATTGAAGAAAAAACACGCAATTTATCTCAATATCAAATAATGGAGCAAGATCCGGCTAAAAATAACTTTAATTTTTCCAACATACAAGGGAGCGAATTTAACATTATGGAGATAATATTGAAAGATCAAAAATTTATTGGTTATATTTTTAGCTATCCATTTGTTATTGAAAGTAATTCCACGCACAAACAACAATCTCCAAAGTATGTAACTATCTGGGGAGAAAGCGGAGAAATCTTCAATGTTTTATCAAAAGTATTGCTCAATTTCAAGTAAATCTCAAGAACCAAGAGGAAAAAAAACGAGAATTTATATTTTATATATAATATTAACTAGTATATTCGGTATTTTTTACAACAAGATGAACCTATAATGGAAATCAATCGGAGAAAAATTCAAAAATTTGCCAAATACAGTTATGCCATTACCCTTCCTAAATATTGGATTCAAAAGCACGGGTTAGAACCTAAGACAGACTCCAATTCTTCATCTAACACAAGTTCAGATGCAATCATTAATATGTTCGAACAACCTGATGGTTCATTGGCCCTATATCCAACTTCTTTGGAAAAATCGGCTCAAAGTAAAGTTTTTTTATTTGATTTGGATGAAGTTATCAAAAAGAACCCTAAATTTATCGAGCAGAAAGGAATTCAACTTATTTTGATTAGTTATTATATGAATGGAGCTGCAGGCGTTGAAATAATCAGTAAAGGCAATATTCCTAAGAAATTAATCGAGCAAATTGAACAAGCTCAAGAAAGATTATTGTTTAATTGGAATCTAAACCAAGTTTCCAATCATAAATTACTAATCAAGAATGTCTTTTCTGAAAGCCCAGAGAACATATTCCAAGAAGAAATTCCACGTTATATCCGAGAATGTTTTAGTATTTTGATTTGGATGCTCGATGACCTTCAAGATGCTTTAAAAACCGAGTCTTTGGAAAATTTGCCATCTTTAAATTTGCAAGATCAGAAGATAGATCGCTACTACTTTTTCATTGTTCGACAAATACGAACCATCTTTGAACATCCACAAATTTCCAAACCTTTGAATTATTCGCATAAAAAACTAATCGATTTGCGCTTACTGGCTAAAATAATTGAAGATGTCGGAGATAATCTAAAAGAAATCGCAAGCATACTTGTAAATCATTACAAAATTATTGTTGAATTAAATCTTTTAGAATATTTGCAGGATTTTTTTGTGATTATTCATGACGAATTCGGAATATTGGCCGATTTACTGCGCGATTTTGTATCCGAAAAGGGTTCTTCCATAGGAATGAATGAAAATGTCATGTCCTTAATTCAGAAATTTCGACGAGACGGTGCAATTTTAGAAACGAAATGGATGTCTCTGGCACCAAACACGCAGTTGATTCAAGATGGTCATACTTTTTATGATTATTACCGAGTTGCTTGTTTAATTGAGAATTTGGAGTCTGTATTCAAAAGCATCTTTGATTTCACTAATATCTTTTTCTAATTTTTCTTTTTCTAAAGGAAAAAATAATCATTCACGTACTTTCAGAACAATGAAAAAAAGAATTTTTAAGCTGCATGAATCAGCTAAATATCATGAAATTTCATAAATTGGTTCAACCACTTCAAATCGGAAAATTGACACTTCGAAATCGAATGATAATGCCGGCTATGCATCTAGGTGCTTCAGAAGAGGGCTTTGTTTCGGAAAAAATTATTAGGTTTTATCAAAGGCGTGCTCAAGGTGGCGTGGGAATGATTATTGTAGGAGGCATTGCTGTTTCCCGCAGAGGTGCCGGTGCTCCACTTATGCTTTCCATCGAAGATGACAAATATATTCCAAGACTGGCCAATCTAGTCCAAGTAGTCCACAAAGAAGGTGCCAAAATTTGCGCTCAATTATATCATGCTGGTGCGTATGCTTACAGTCAGATTATCGGTGAACAAGCTGTATCCAGCTCTGCTGTATATTCACGCTTCACACATGAAGTACCGCGTGAATTAACCACCACTGAAGTGGGAGAAGTAATTGAAAATATATGTGTTGCAGGCGAACGCGCGGTTAAAGCTGGTTTTGATAGTGTGGAAATCGTAAGCTCTGCAGGTTATCTGATAGATCAGTTTCTTTCTCCGCTTAAAAACAAACGAAAAGATCGTTACGGAGGCAATAATATCCAAGAAAGATTAACTTTTCCACTCGAATTAATTCAAAAATTGAAAAAAAGAATTGGCCATCAAATTATCATAGGCTGTAGGCTTTCGGGCGATGATTTTGTTCCCGGGAGTAATACCTACAAAGAGAAAAAAATCGTGGCGAAGGAATATGCCAAAGCTGGGATTGAATATCTGAACGTAACTGGAGGTTGGCATGAAACACGCGTTCCCCAACTTCCAATGGATACTCCTTCAGGAGCATTTGCCTATTTAGCCAAAGAAATCAAGCAAGTGGTAAATATTCCAGTATTTGCGAGCAACAGAATAAATGACCCTCGTATAGGTGAATCATTACTGCAAGATTTTTATGCAGACGCCATTTGTTTTGGACGTCCATTAGTAGCCGACCCAGATCTTCCTAAAAAGGTGCAAACGAACAATCTTACTCAATTAAGATATTGTGTAGGTTGTAATCAAGGTTGCTTTGATGCGATTTTCCAATTGAAATCACTATCTTGCATGGTTAATCCACTAGCTATGAATGAAAATAAGATAAGTGAAATAAAATCAATCGACAATCCCAAGAATATTGTAATCATTGGTGCAGGACCTGCGGGTTTAGAAGCTGCTCGAGTTGCATCGAGTAATGGTCATCAAGTGATAATCTATGAAAAATCCAGCACCATAGGAGGACAAATAAATGTAGCACATGTCCCTCCTGGAAGAGAAGACTTGAAACGCATCATTGACTATTATCAAGAGCAGATAAATTCTTTGCCGATTGAGCTGCATCTAAATACAGAAGTCCGTCCAGAGAAGATTTTGGAGCAAAATCCAGATTATATCTTGATTGCAACTGGTGTAAATTATAAAATACCTCCAATTCTTGGTATTGAAGGAACCGATGAATGCCCGGTGAGTCCTGCAGACGAAGCTTTGAATGGAAATGTAGCTATAGGTAAAAAAGTAGTAGTTATTGGTGGAGCGGCAACTGGAGTGGAAACAGCTATTTGGGCAGCCAAAAAAGGAGCAATGGATCCCAAGATTGCCCGTTTTTTAAGTTTTTATGAAGGATTAACTGCTGACGAAGCCATGCAACGGACTTATCAAGGTGATCGTGAAGTAATTCTGCTGGAATATCTCCCTAAAATTGGTAACGGCATTGGAAAATCCACAAAATGGGTTTTTTTAGATGAACTAAAGAAATTAGGAATAGAAGTTCATACGAATGTAAATGTGCAGAGAATCGAGGGAAATAAGGTTGTTTATCAAGAAAGATCATTGGAAGAAAATAAAACAAACGGTAATATGCACACTTTAACTGATGTAAACAACGTTCTTTTAGCAACAGGTGTAACCCCAAATCGCACAATTGGAGAAGAAATTTTAGAATACATCAAATCACGTGAGAAACAGAAAAAAATAGAGAAAACGAAAAAACCGAAAATTAAATATGTCGGAGATGCGAAAAAAGTGGGAACAATTTTAGACGCAATACATTCTGGGTTCAAAGCTGCATTTAAATTGGGAAAATTCGACTTGTGAAAGCGCCACAGTGTCCCGGATAAATTGGTCAATTAAATCAGTTGTATGAAGATACCACTCCGTTTTCATAAGTAGAACTTTATATTTATGCACAAATTGTGAAATGGTTTCAAAAATAGGTGGAACATCATCAAGAAAGAACATAAACCTTAATTTGATTCCTTTACTTTCAAATAATGTGTGAAATTTTATCGTGAGATCTTCCATTTCTTCACCTAATTCTTTACAAAAAGTGGGTAAATCAGCAGCAAATGAAAAAGAAATACTTCTAAATATTAACTTCCTCCCAATTCATGCTCAAATATATGTGAAAGAAGTAATTTCTGCAGTGACATCCTATTTAGGAGCTTATGCAATTAAAGGAGTGATGCTTTTTGGCTCTTTAGCCATTGGAGGTTCCACACCAAATTCAGACATCGATTTATTAATTGTTGTCTCAAATTCCATCCCATTTCGACGTATTAAAAAAGTACATCAGCTGCTTCAAACCATCGAAATTAAATATGGATATATCTTACCTTCCAGTAACCTTATCGAACGAATTCTGCAAGTAGTAGAAAGAAGAACTGGAATGTTCTGTTCGCATTTTATATGTAGAGAGGACGATTGGAAAAATGAACGATTTCACAAAATTTTATCGGTTAATCGTGCTGTAGCATGGTTGCTTGCACCTGATCAAATCGTTTTGGATTCTTTAAAACAAGGCGCAAAACTTCTTTACGGTGAGATAGATCTCTCTATTAAACATGATCATTATTCAAATATACAAATCTTCAAGTCTTTGGCAATGACGCTGATTCTTTCCTACGGTGCAATTGCCTTGATTCCCTTTCATAAAAAATTTTCGAAATACCTGATTGAAGCCTATAAATGGGCTCTTCGGGCATCATTTTTCTACTTATTTCAAAAATCTACACCGCTTTCAGAGATTTGTGAATATTTTATTACAAAAGGTCTTAGCAAAAATTATATTCATTTATTTAGGTTTTATCGAATTAGAACATATTCTGGATTTCATGTTCGATTTTTATTTCAAGTTCCATTTGAAATATTGAAGCTTCACCGATTAGCCTATCAATTAAAAACCTTTTCTAAAACCAAAAAAAATAATATCAGAGAGCAATTAACAGTAAAGTGAGAGAAATAAATATGAATGAAGCGAATTCTACCATTCAGACAAATGAAGAACAAGAATCAAGGCAAGGGCATAAAGATTCAAGAGATTTCTTTGGAAAATTCTTTCCAAAACTTGATATTTGGGATAAAAAAACAACTACCGCTCTATACAACCATGAAAATTTGCTAAAGCAGCGTAAAATATGGCAATTTATCTCATTTTTGGGCGATCCGAGGGAATGGCTAATTGTAGTTGTTATCTTAGGGATTTATGGTTTGATTATTCATGATTTTACCCTATTTGCGATTTTTTTCACGGGATTTTTCCAATCATTTGCTTCTTATTTCTTCATTAAATATACCGTCAAACGTCCTCGACCATTTAAGCAAGATTCTACAATAATTCGGTTGGACAGCACCGGCCATGGTTATAGTTTTCCTTCAGGACACTGTCATCATTCCACCATCTTATTTGGATTGATAACCTTGCTCTGGTTGCCAACATGGGTCTTTTCCTTAGTAATTATTTTAAACTTGCTAATTGGATTTTCAAGAATTATGTTGGGATGCCATTATATCAGTGATACAATAATCGGAATCATAGAAGCATATTTAGAACTGATTATTTTTTGGTTGTTTGCTAAGGATATATATGTTGATCTTATCATTCATATACAAAATTTGATTTTTTAAATCTGTTGGGGGAATTATGATGGAGGGAATAAGTTTATAGGTTCAAGCTCATTTATTTTTCATTAAATTATTTTCTATGAAATAATTATTATTTGTAATTAGAAACAAAATTCAAACAAGAGGTTGTAACATGAATTCTAAAAAAACGCGATATATTTCAAGTATCTTTGTGTTATTTCTATTCTCTTTGTCTATTTGGCACGGAAATAATGCAATGATTTCAAATCCCGATACTATGCTGAATTCACCAGAAG
>Ga0164318_10004448_pt1 | contig 13485 bp, 11 predicted proteins | sample GuaBasSedimGuay9_FD_113734 | JGI IMG/M metagenome (GOLD analysis project Ga0164318, IMG submission 113734) | Subseafloor sediment microbial communities from Guaymas Basin, Gulf of California, Mexico - Guay9, Core 4571-4, 0-3 cm | ecosystem: Environmental > Aquatic > Marine > Hydrothermal vents...
ACCAATTTAAGTGATTCACGTATGGGAAGTGCCAACCAAAAAACAGCTTTGATATTTTAGGTTGTTTTAAAGGTATGATATTGTAAAAGAGCCATGTAATTGTTGCTATTGAAGCGGTGTTATTTGCCAGCAGTGTAGATTGCAGATTTTCGTTTCAACAGATAAATCTGTTCTATCTTTGCAAAAAACAGAATAAAATGGAATTTTATCAATTAATAGAGGGCAGAGAAACCATCAGGGTTTACGATACCGACAGAAAGATACCGGATGAAGTGTTAAATAATATCTTAAATGCCGGACGGCTGGCACCTTCCGCTTCAAATCGTCAGCCATGGACATTTGTTTTGGTGGCTTCAAAAGAGAAACTATCAGCCGTTAAGGCAACCTATCAACGGGAGTGGTTTCAAAAAGCACCCTATATAGTAGTGGTGGTGGGCGACAAAACAAAATCGTGGGTCAGGCCTAAGGATGGATACAACTCTATTGAAACCGATTTGGCCATTGCCATGGATCATATCATTCTTGCCGCTGAAAACGAAGGAGTAGGTGCCTGCTGGGTTATCGCTTTCGATTACGAGATGCTGGCCGATGCCATCGGGCTAAAAAAAAATGAAGTAATCTATAGCATGGCCGCCATGGGTTATCCTCCGGAGGGATTCCAAAAAAAAGGCAATAAAAAGAGGAGGTTGCTCGAAGAGGTGGTGAGAAAAATATAGCTATTGTAATCAATATTTACTTCCTGATTTTTTGAATTATACTTGATTTGAGGATTAAATATTAAGGCATTTCTTAACAATACCTAAACAACTTTTCTGGTTGATTTCTGCAAAAAATACTATATTTGTTTTTTTTAAGTAGTTAATTCAAATTTTTATTTCATTTCTAATGAAAAAGTACATCTGCCTTTTTTTATTGGTTTTTTTTCTTTTTTTCACCAATAATTTATTTAGTCAAAACAATTCATGTTGCGATTACAGTCCAACCAGCCAGCATCCCGGCGAAAGTAGTGAAACTTTTGGCGTAACACTTGGAGATATTGATGGGGATGGTGATATGGATGCTGCTATTGTTGATGCCTACGATGATATGGAAGTTTACCTGAATGATGGCACGGGCTCATTTACTCTTAGTCAAACTTATGGCACATCGGAATCCTGGTTTGGAATATACCTTGTGGATATTGATGCTGATTCTGATTTAGATATTGTCGTATCCGGTTTTTATTCAGGGGCAGGATGTGAGGTTTGGAAAAATGATGGTACAGGTGTCTTTTCTCTTTGGCAGGATGCTATTGCAACGTCCATTGCCATGGAAGAACTGGCAATAGGTGATATGAACGGAGATGGATCACCCGATATTTTTGCCCCGGCCAGCAGCGGTGGCGGAAGCGAAGTTTGGTTTAACAATGGTAGTGGAACGTTTATTAATTCAGGTCAATCGTTGAGCGGTTCATCTTGTACCCAGGCAGTATTGGCTGATTTTGATGGTGATTTTGATTTGGATGTTTACGTTTCGAGAACGAATGGCAATGCTAACAATGTTTGGTTAAATGATGGAAGCGGATTCTTTACCAATTCAGGTCAAAGTCTTGGCAACAGCACATCAACTGGTGTAGATGCTGCTGATGTTGACGACGACGGAGATATAGATGTTGTTACCTCTAACTGGCAGTCACCTTCACAAGTGTGGCTAAACGACGGGTATGCTAACTTTACAGCAGGATTTCAGATTCTAAACAATAACGATGCCAAGGCAATAGTGATGAGTGACGTTGACCATGATTGTGATATGGATGCCGTTATTGGTGCCTATGGGTCGAATGGTGTTCAGGTTTGGACAAACGATGGTACCGGCACTTTTAGTAATTGTTATGCTGATAATGCTGCTTATGCGCATGATATTGCTGTTGGTGATTTAAATAATGACAGGGTGCCCGATATTTGGGTTGGTAATTTTAGCTCATCGCAAGGCGATTATATTTATTTAAAAGCTACTCCGGCTACTATTTACGACACACTTACCCTTTGCCCGGGAGATAGTGTTTTTGTTGGATGTAACTGGCGTAATAGTAGCGGCGACTTTCTTGAAGCATTAAATTGTGATACGCTTGTTTGGTATCATGTTTCAGAAATTATTATTGACACATCAATTACACAAAATGGTGATACTCTTTTTGTTTCACCTAATTACACAACATACCAATGGCTGGATTGCGAAACGATGGCTCAAATTCCCGGTGCCAATAATTACTATTATGTTTCAGATACTTCCGGATATTTTGCTGTTGAAATTACTAATCAGGGTTGTGTTGATACCAGTACTTGCCATTGGGTACAGATTCCAACCGCTGATTTTACCGGCTCACCAACTTCAGGTGATGGACCACTATTGGTAAGTTTTACCGATTTATCGGTTGACAGTATTAATACCTGGAACTGGGATTTTGGTGATGGCAATACTTCAACTACTCAAAACCCAACAAATGAATATACAGGTTCCGGAGATTTTTCAGTTACCCTTATTGTTTCGGGTCCCGGTGGTATCGATACCCTTACCAAAACCAATTACATTCATGTTAATTACCCTGTCCCTACTGCTGATTTTTCGGGAACACCCACATCGGGTATAGTCCCTTTGGAAGTATCCTTTATCGATTTGTCAACCGATAGCGTTGATACCTGGCTTTGGGAGTTTGGTGATGAAGGAATTTCAACGGCTCAGTCACCTGTTTATACCTATTATCAGGCTGGAACTTATACGGTTTCCCTTACCGCTTCTGGTCCAGGTGGTAGTAATACGGCAACAAAAACAGGGTATATTGTGGTATCACCTGAACCCCCTGTTGCCGATTTTTCAGGAACGCCTACTGTTGGAAACGCCCCTCTCGAAGTAACGTTTACCGATTTGTCATCCGGTACGGTTGACTCGTGGTTATGGGATTTTGGAAATGGAGATACTTCCTCACTTCAATCGCCTGTTTACACCTATAATTTGGCAGGAACTTATACTGTATCGTTAACCGTAAGTAACTCGGGAGGCAGCAGCCAGACAATAAAAACTGACTACATTACCGTTTTGGTAAATGCCCCTGTTGCTGATTTTTCAGGAACACCAACCGTGGGCGAGGCACCCTTGTTAGTTAGTTTTACTGACTTGTCAACAGGTAGTATTGATACTTGGAACTGGCATTTTGGAGACAACGATTCTTCAGCAATACAAAATCCAACGCACGAATATGTTACCTCGGGAAGTTATACCGTATCGTTAACCGTTTCAGGTACTGGTGGCGTTAATACCAATGTTAAAACAGATTATATTTTAATTCCGGTTGGCATTGGAAAAAATAATATAGAAACCATTATGGTTTATCCGAATCCTGTAATCAAAATGTTACACATTGAGTTTCCCAATGCTACAAATAGAACTTTATCATTAAAAAATACAAATGGTAAGTTGGTGTGGGCAAAAACAATTACTGAAGAAAAAGAAGCTATTCCTATGCAAGCGTTTGATAAAGGTATCTATTTTCTAAGTATTAAAACAGATAAAGATGTTATTGGTACTATTAAGATAATTAAAAAATAGATAGTACAGTATATTTACTCTCTGATTTATACAGGTTTTCACAAAGTTGAGAAGGTGCAATGAGTAGTTGTAATGCTATTATTTTTCATTACCACCACTTTCAACATTGCCTATTTTTTATCTTATTTGTATTTTTTCTAAATCAGGTTATTATTGTTTGTGATATTTCTTATATTTGCTGCCTAAAATTCTTTAAGCATAGCATTTTATGAATAAACAAGTAGTTGGTCGAATCGCTCAAATAATAGGTCCGGTTATCGACGTGGTTTTTGATAACGAAAATGATCTCCCCAATCTTTATGATGCCCTTGAAATTACCCGTGAAGGTGGCGAAAAATTAATCCTTGAAGCCCAGCAGGCTATTGGCGAAAATACCATTCGTACCATTGCCATGGACTCCAGCGACGGATTAAGCAGAGGTATGGAGGTGGTTCCTTTGGGACACCCTATTTCGATGCCGATAAGTGAAAATATTAAAGGAAGGCTTTTTAATGTAGTGGGTAAAGCCATTGATGGCCTTGGTCAGGTTGAAACCAAAAACAGAGCCTCCATCCATCGTGACCCCCCAAAGTTTGAAGAGCTTACTACCAGTAAAGAAGTTCTTTACACCGGTATTAAGGTAATCGACCTGATTGAGCCCTATTCAAAAGGTGGAAAGGTTGGTTTGTTTGGTGGTGCCGGTGTTGGAAAAACCGTTATCATTATGGAGCTTATCAACAACATTGCCAAATCGTATGCCGGTCTTTCGGTATTTGCCGGTGTTGGTGAGCGTACCCGTGAAGGGAACGACCTGCTTCGCGAGATGATTGAATCGGGCGTTATCAGATATGGTAAAGCATTTGAAGAAGACATGGAAAAAGGAGGTTGGGATTTGGATAAAGTTGATCGTAAAGAGTTGGCCGAATCGCAAGCAACTTTAGTATTTGGCCAGATGAACGAACCTCCCGGAGCCCGTGCCCGCGTTGCCCTTTCGGGATTGACATTGGCTGAGTATTTCCGCGATGGTGATGAAAAATCAGGCGGCCGCGACATCCTTTTCTTTATCGATAATATTTTCCGTTTTACCCAGGCAGGTTCCGAAGTGTCAGCCCTGTTGGGTCGTATGCCTTCTGCCGTGGGGTACCAGCCTACCCTGGCTACCGAAATGGGATTGATGCAGGAACGTATTACCTCCACTAAACGAGGTTCTATTACATCGGTACAGGCTGTTTATGTGCCTGCTGATGACCTTACCGACCCTGCGCCTGCTACTACTTTTGCTCACCTTGATGCCACCACGGTATTGAGTCGTAAAATAGCTGAGTTGGGTATTTACCCTGCGGTTGACCCGTTGGATTCAACCTCCCGTATTTTGTCGCCTGATGTTGTTGGCGATGAGCATTACAACACTGCTCAGCGTGTGAAACTGACACTACAACGTTACAAAGAGCTACAGGATATTATTGCCATTCTTGGTATGGATGAGCTTTCAGAAGAGGATAAACTTATTGTTCATCGTGCCCGTAGGGTACAACGTTTCTTGTCGCAACCTTTCCACGTGGCCGAGCAGTTTACCGGTTTAAAAGGAACGGTTGTATCGATTGAAGACACCATTAAAGGGTTTAATATGATTATGGACGGTGAAGTGGATGAATATCCCGAAGCTGCTTTTAACCTGGTAGGTACCATTGAGGAAGCCATTGAAAAGGGAAAGAAAATGCTTGCCGAAAGTAAGTAATCAAACGATAGGAACACTATGAATCTTGAAATAATAACACCGGATACTACTGTTTTTAAAGGGGAAGCCGATTTGGTTAAGCTCCCCGGTATTGATGGTTCATTCGAAATATTACAAAACCACGCTCCTTTAATCTCGGCGCTTGATAAAGGGAAAATTAAGGTTAAAAAGGGAAGCTCCGAGGAGTTTTTCGAAATTAACGGAGGTGTAATTGAAGTGCTAAATAATAAAGTGCTGGTACTGGCGCAATAGTTTGTTTCCGGATAGTTGACATAAAAAATCAATCAATAAAGTTCATACAGGATGCAAGGGTTACTATAAAATGCAGTAAAGCAGCCTGAATTCAAGAACTCAACGCAACAAATCAAAGTTTTAGATTTGTTGTATGAAAGCAAAAAAATATAGGCTATTATCTTTAGAAGAACGAGTAATAATCGAAACATTATTACGAGAAGACAAGTTCTGGTCTTATACCGCAAAGCAACTTAATCGTTCTCGTTCAACCGTATTTCGAGAGCTTAAAAAATGGGTTCAAAGTCTCACGAATATTTACTCCCATCGACAAGCAAGCCTGAATCAAAAATTAATAGCCCTGTTGCCCTATCATAAAACAGTAAGACGAAGAGCCAATGCAAAGCGTAAAAGAGGCTCAAAAATAAAAGACTAGGTGAGTATCGATGACAGGCCGGCTCACATTGAAAAAAGAGAAGAAGTTGGACATTGGGAAGGAGATCTGGTGATAGGAAAAGGACAGTCAAGTGCAATAGGGATGCTGGTTGAGAAAAAAACAAGATATACTTATATAGTCAAGCTTTAGAACAGAAAATCATCCACAGTTGTTAAGGGATTTGTTAAAGAATTTAACCAAACAGATAATCTGTTTACAAAGACCTTAACGTATGATAATGGAACAGAAATGGCCTCCCACGAAGGGAAAACCTAAAGGAAGTACCCTTTATTTTTTATTTTAGTCGGTCAGTAGTGATATTTTTTAATGATAGTTTTCTGAAAGAAATCTTCAATAATATCATTATTGAAGATTAATTTATACCCACCATTATACCAATATGATAAGAGATTGCATATAAATGAAGAAGATAAAAAAAGAGTGGGGGTTCTATTAGAAAATGGTAAAATTATCATCATAAATAGAAGTTATCAAAGAATAAGAACAATTAATTAGCACTATCACCAAATATGTTTAAATATTTGTTTAAACATATCCTAAAATAAAAACCTAAATACTTTAACAATAAGTATTTAGGTTTTGCTATTGTTGCCCGACCAGGTCTCCCCGATGCTACGATCGGGACAGGCTTCTCGACCTGTTCAATCAAAAAAGCCCCCACTATCGTGGAGGCTTTTGTTGCCCGACCAGGTCTCGAACCTGGACTCTTCTGAACCAGAATCAGACGTGTTGCCAATTACACCATCGGGCATTGAGGGCGCAAAATTAATTATTTTTTGCCCTTTGTCAAGTATTATGATAAAAAGATTCGAAGCAAAAAAGGCTGCCTCATAAAAGACAGCCTTTTTCAACTATTTTTCAATATCTTATTTACACTTTAACACTTGTGTAACCTGGTATTTGGCAGCATCAACATTTGGACCGGCAGTAACTTTTTTAAAGTTAGCACAGGCAATAGACGCGTCGCCGGCACCTTCGTAAGCCTGAGCCAATACAAAATAAATGGCGTTTTTGTCGCCGTCACCTTTTAAACTTAACGATTTCTTGGCAGCCTCAATAGCTTTGCTGAAGTTCTTAGAAGCATTGTAGCCAAGTGCCATATTCAAATAGAGATCAGCATCACCCTCGCCATATTTTAATGCATCGTTAAACAGGCTAAGTGCTTTGGCCGAGTTTCCTTTACTCAGCTCTTCGCCACCGGCTTTATACAATCCGAGGTAAGCAATTTTTTTAGCCTGCTGTACTCTTTTGGCTTGTTTTGAACTTCCGGCGCCCACTTCAATAGCTTTATCGGCAAACTCTTTCATCTTTGTAAAATCGCCTTTATCTTTATAAACAGTTTCTTTTCCCATAAAGGCTCTGATACAGTTAGGTTTTTCCGTTAAGGCGTTATCGAACTGTTTAAGGGCTTCATCATACTTTTCACTTTTTAACAGACTGTTTCCGTAACCGGCATAAATTTGAGGTATAATTGACTGGAACTTTTTAGCTGATTTTTCGTCACCGTACTTCTTCGCAGTAGCAATACCATTTTTAAGAACTTTTACCGATTCGTCATACTTCTTTTTTTTGTACAAGGTTACACCATAATTTTTATAGGCTTTCATCAATGCCGACTGTGCACTCGTTGTCATATCAGCAGCAGCATCACCAACTTTAGTCCCCATCTCAACAGTCTGTTCCAGAGCAGGAACTGCCTGTGCATAATTTTTGGCTTTATACAACTCGATGGCATCATTATACTTTTGGCCGACTGCTTCAACGGTTTGTGCTGAAGCTGAAACACCAAATGCTACCATGGCTACAATCATCATTAATTTTCTATTCAATTTCATAATCTATCTATTTATTAAGGTTAATAATCTCTAAAAAAGTGGCAAAGATACAAATATTTTTGTATGCTATCATCCTACTATTGAGTTAAATAATTTTAAAATACCATGCTAAAGTACAGGAATCAGGCAGAACGATTTTGCCAATATTAACCCATCCTCAACGCTATAAGAGGAGATTGTGAAAATAAAACAGAATTCATTACAGCCCTTTTTTCTTCCTGCTAAACAGCATTTCCAAAATTAAAATAAGGACAACGGTAGCCACACTATTTACCAGCGCTCTTTCGATGATAGAAAAGAATCCGGCCAACGAAAAAGCCTCCAGAAAAAAAAGAAAAAGGTTGTGAATTAACACCAACGTAAAAGCATACTTAAAAAAACCTGTAAATCCAAGACGGCTAATACCGGGCTCTTCGCGTGGAGCAAACTCCACCTTTTTAAAATAAAAGTTTAAAACAGTCGGACGGGCAAAAACCAACAGGGTGGAAGCTGCTGCCTGCATGCCCATGGTATTTTGGAAAAAGTCGATAACCAGACCCGTAAAAAAACCTATCAATAAGAGGTTGGTTTTGCTAATATCAACACGTAAAAGTAATAGAAACAGCAGATATGGATACAGTGTTACATAACCCCACAGATGCATGTTACTAAATAGTAATACCTGTAGCAGCACAAGCAAAATAAACCGAATACTATTTTTTACCAACCTGCTATTCATCTGCCTGTTTTAATAAATTCTGTTGTTCCTCCTTCATCAAATTCTCAATAACATAAACATCCTGCAAACTTTTAAAATCAGTAGCAAACCGGAGAATGCCTTTTTTAAAATCCATATTTGAATTTTCAGTACTGCTTTCGACGTAGCCTATTATTATTCCTTCCGGAAAAATCATCGATTTTCCGCTGGTTACGATGGTATCGCCAGGATACAACTCCACGTGCGATGGCACATCTTGAATATTTCCAAAACGATAGTCATCGGTATCCCAAACAATATTTACCAAAATATTATTTTTTTTAATTCTTCCACTTATTCGGGCATTGTGATGTAACAGTGGCATGACAAGCGAATAATGTTTTGAAACACCTATAACAATGCCGGCCACCCCGTTGTTTGATATAACACCCATCTCCTTTTTAATGCCATGCAGGAATCCCTTGTTAATCATTATATAGTTGGAAGGATGGTTAACAGAAAGGCTCACCACGTGAGCAGGAATATACTTGTAAAGTGTATCTTTATAAGTAAAGCCTGTGTCGGTGATTAACAATGAGCTTTGTTGCTCGTTGAGCAAAACAGCATTTTTTTCCAGCAACTGTTCGTTAGCCTCTTTGAGGTTCAAATAATCACTAACATTAGAAAAAGTTGAAAAAATACCTCCTGAAAAATCGTTTACCGTATTAAAGGCTATCGAACCATGATACGAGTAACTATTTGCCACCAATATCAACGAGCCGGTTTCCAGTAAAAGGAACAATACAACAAACCAGTGTTTCCGGATAAAGAGCAGCAGATTTTGCATGGTAAACCATCCTTATTTAATAAGGAATGTGAACTTCTCGAAGTTCTTTAACGCGATGCCTGTTCCACGAGCCACGGCGCGCAACGGGTCTTCGGCAACATGAATGGGTAGCTTAACCTTAGCCTGAATACGTTTATCAAGCCCTCTGAGTAACGAGCCGCCTCCGGCAAGATAGATGCCTGTACGAAAAATATCGGCGGAGAGTTCGGGAGGAGTTTGCTCCAATGCCTGTAATACTGCCGTTTCGATTTTAGAAATGGATTTATCAAGACAGGCAGCAATTTCTTTATAGTTTACTTTTATCTCGCGAGGAATACCCGTGAGTAAATCCCGGCCATGAACAGCATATTCGTCAGGAGGATTTTCGAGCTCGGTAATGGCGGCACCCACTTCAATTTTAATCCGCTCCGAGGTACGATCACCAACAGAAATATTATGCTGTTTACGCATGTACTCTTTAATATCGGCGTTGAAATCGTCGCCGGCAATACGGATTGATTTATTGTTCACGATTCCGCCCAATGCGATAACAGCAATTTCGGAAGTACCGCCACCAATGTCAATAATCATGTTTCCGGTAGGCTCCAGCACGTCGATACCAATTCCGATGGCCGCTGCCATGGGCTCATGAATCAGGCGTATCTCTTTGGCTCCTGCCTGCTCGGCTGAATCTTTTACCGCGCGCTCCTCCACTTCGGTAATTCCCGAAGGGATACAAATAACCATCTTTAGTGCCGGCTGAAACCAGCTGTTTTTTATTCCAATCATTCTTATCATCTCCCTAATCATAAATTCCGATGACTGGAAATCGGCAATTACCCCATCGCGCAAAGGACGAATGGTTTTGATATTCTCGTGTGTTTTTCCGTGCATCATCATGGCACGTTTTCCAACCGCAATAACTTTTCCCGAGCTACGCTCGATGGCAACAATAGAGGGCTCGTCAACCACAACTTTATCGTTGTACATGATAATGGTATTGGCCGTTCCCAGGTCGATGGCAATCTCTTTTGATAAAAATGAAAATAAACCCATATCTTTTTTTTCTCTTTAATTTCTTAATGTTTAAAATGTCTGATTCCCGTAAAAACCATCGAAACATCATTTTGATTACAGTACTCGATAGAATCTTTATCACGAATAGAACCTCCCGGCTGGATAACCGACTTAACCCCCGCTTTGTGCGCTATTTCTACCGAATCGGCAAAAGGAAAAAAGGCATCGGAAGCCATTACAGCACCCTCCAAAGGTAGGTTAAAATTCGTTGCCTTTTCGATGGCATGTTTTAAAGCATCCACACGCGATGTCTGGCCGGTGCCTGACCCCACCAGCTGCTTGTTTTTTGCCAGCACGATGCAGTTTGATTTGGTGTGTTTTACCAATTTGTTGGCAAACAACAAATCTTCAACCGCTTTGGTGGAGGGGGAAGTGCTTGTTACCACTTTTAAATCGGCAGCCGTTTCGGTTTTGGTATCTTTATCTTGCACTATTACCCCGTTTAACAACGATTTGAATTGCTTATCAGGAAAATGATACGCGCGTTTATTAAGAATGATTCTATTTTTCTTCGATTTAAGAATTTCCAATGCATCCTCTTCATAACCGGGTGCCATAATAATTTCGAAAAATATTTTATTAATCTCTTCAGCCGTTGCCTTGTCAATAGTTCTGTTGGTAACAAGTACGCCGCCAAAGGCCGAAACCGGATCACCGGCAAGGGCATCTTTCCATGCTTCTACCAAAACCTCGCGTGAAGCCAGCCCACAAGCATTGGTATGTTTGATAACGGCAAAAGTTGTTTCGTCGAAATCATCGATTAGGTTAATGGCCGATTCGAGGTCAACCAAATTGTTGTACGATATGGCTTTACCGTGAAGTTGCTCGAATACTTTCTCCATATCACCATAAAAAATACCCTCCTGATGAGGATTCTCGCCATAGCGTAACACGTTCGATTTGGATTCACTCGCCTTAAAAGCGTTGATGTTTCCGGGGTTCATCCAGTTAAAAATGTGGGTATCGTAATGAGCGCTCACGTTAAAAGCCTGAGCAGCAAACCAACGGCGATCTTCTTCTTCGGAAGCAGCCTCATTGGTCTCTAAAAGTTCCATTAGTTGGGAATAATATTCCGACGATGGAACCACCAATACATCTTTATAATTTTTGGCGGCCGCTCTAATAAGGCTGATTCCACCAATATCAATTTTTTCGATAATTTCCTGCCGGTCGGTGGTTTTCGCTACTGTTTCCTCGAAGGGGTACAAATCAACAATTACCAAATCAAATGGAGGAATTTCATACGTTGCAAGTTGCTGAATATCTTCACTATTGTCTCTCCGAGCCAGGATGCCTCCAAAAACTTTAGGATGCAGGGTTTTTACTCTTCCTCCCAAAATGGCCGGATAAGAGGTGAGTGATTCTACCGAAGTTACGCTTACACCCAACGACTCAATAAAATGTTGAGTGCCTCCGGTTGAATAGATGTTAACATTCTGCTGCTCCAATTTTTTGACAATTGGCTCGAGACCCTCTTTATAAAAAACAGAAATCAACGCTGATTTAATCCTTTTCAATGTGATAAATTATTAAAAGTGAGACAAAAACCCCAATCCTTAAATGGTTTTGCAAAATAACAAGTTTTATTCAAAAGATATTATACTTTTACAATAATTTTTAATGAAAAAGATCAACCACAAATATTTCCTTTATTGTGATTTTATTAAAGCTTATACACGAGAGTTTATTGTTCGCCATCAGCTCGTTGGTGGTAAACAAGGTTCGAACCATCTTATCCCTGTTGGGTATTACCATCGGAATATTTTCCATTATCGCGGTTTTTACTGTATTTGACAGTTTGCAAGACTCGATAAAATCGGAAATTAACTCGTTGGGAAACGATGTTTTGTTTATTCAGAAATGGCCATGGGTGATGGGTGGCAGCGATTATCCATGGTGGAAATATTGGCAGCGACCCGAACCCCGTCTTCGCGAAATGAACCAAATTGTTAAACGCAGCAACACGGTTGACAAAGCCACCTACATGTTTGGCGTATCCCGAAATGTGTATTACCGTAATAACGTGGTAGAAAACACACATATACAGGCCGTGTCGCACGATTACATCAAAGTGATGCCCATAGATATTGGCGAAGGACGCTATTTTATCGATCAGGAATCGGTTAGCGGAAGAAACGTAGCTATATTGGGTTACGATATTGCCACCAATCTTTTTGGAAGAGTTGACATAATTGGGAATAAGGTTAAAATTTTTGGCCGGAAACTTTTGGTAATCGGTGTGGTAAAACGAAAAGGAGAAGATGTTTTTGGCAACTCCCCTGACAAACTGGTTTATGTTCCGGCGGCTTTTGCCAAAAACCTGATTGATTACAGACATATCGGCGCTACCATTATTGTGAAGGCTAAACCCAATGTTAGCATCGATGAGATGAAAGATGAACTTACCGGCATCATGCGCTCTATCCGTAAACTAAAGCCTTCGGCCGATGATAATTTTGCCCTCAACCAAACAGATATTATTTCCAAGGGGTTCGATCAGCTGTTTGCCATCATAGGAATAGCAGGATGGATTATAGGGGGCTTTTCGCTGCTGGTGGGTGGATTTGGCATTGCCAATATCATGTTTGTTTCGGTTAAAGAACGAACCAACCAAATAGGCATTCAAAAAGCCCTGGGAGCAAAAAAGTATTTTATTCTGTTACAGTTTTTGTTTGAAGCTGTTTTTCTTTCCTTGATGGGTGGACTTGTGGGGCTGTTGTTGGTACTGATCATGACCTTAATTGTTAGCGGAGCTTTTGATTTTAACATGGTTCTTTCGCTCAAAAACATCGTGCTGGGACTAACAGTATCAGCCTTCATAGGGTTTCTATCCGGATTTATTCCGTCATGGTCTGCCTCACGCCTTGATCCGGTAGAGGCCATGCGGTCGAATTTTTAGGAGGGATAAATTACTAAATTGATGTAAATGTGAATTTTTCCAGATCATTGTTGTCTGTATAGAAAATCTGATAACAACAAGTCTGACGGAACCAATATTTGTCTCCAAATCTTTGGTTTACTTCCTTTTAATACAATTTAAATCTAGTAAGGTTTTTTTTATCATAATATTCAATTTTTTAA
>Ga0164318_10004449_pt1 | contig 13481 bp, 12 predicted proteins | sample GuaBasSedimGuay9_FD_113734 | JGI IMG/M metagenome (GOLD analysis project Ga0164318, IMG submission 113734) | Subseafloor sediment microbial communities from Guaymas Basin, Gulf of California, Mexico - Guay9, Core 4571-4, 0-3 cm | ecosystem: Environmental > Aquatic > Marine > Hydrothermal vents...
ATCCCAATTGCGATATTTCATCAATGCCCCCTTTCAGTACAGGTGGTATTTTAGGAGTTTTTTCTCCTAATTTCCACCTTTTACTTAACGGGGAGCAGTATACCAAAAGATAAAATACAAATTTGTTATGGTTATAGTAATTTTATTAACTTTCAAAGATTTAAAAAAAATAATAATGAAAGCAGTGCTTTAAAATTGATATTTGTAGGAAATGATTTAAGGAGAAAAGGTATTATTGATTTTATTCCAGTATTTAAGCAACATCTTTCGCAAATCTGCAGTTTAACGATTGTTACAAAAGCTCCTATTACTAGTAATAATAAAAGAATTTATATTCATCGAAATATTACGCATGAAAATATTAAGGACTTGATAAAATTATATTCCAATGCTGATTTATTTATATTACCATCTAATAGTGATATGGTTCCAAATGTTCTTATTGAGGCCATGTTTATGGAATTACCAATCGTTGCATTTAATGTTGGAGGAATCTCTGAGCTTGTAAAAGATAACTATAATGGTTTTTTAATTAAATATGATTCAGAACGGTTCAAAAATATGGTGAAAATACTAAATAAGATAAGCAATAATAAAAGCTTATTAAAAAATATGGGGCTACGTGGGAAAACAATGGCAAAGGAAATATTCAGAAGAGATATTTTTGAAAAAAATATAACCGATAGTATTTCTAAACTTTTGAATAGTGGTAGAAAAAAATAATAAATTTGATTCAGAAAGACATTTGATGAAAGATTTAGATAATAAATTTTTAATAAATACTAAAAATTATATAGAAAAAGAGTTAGGTTTCTGTAAGGAACTAACAGATGGTGCAAAGTGCATACTTTTGGGTTTCCCTACCTATATTAATATAGGCGATTTATTGATTTGGATGGGAGAAATTAATTTCCTCAAAAAATACCTTAATGCAAAAAAAATATTACAAGCTAATATTTATAACGGCTGTATTAATGTTTTAGAAAAGTGTATATTTAATAAAGATATAATATTTCTTCAAGGTGGAGGTAATTGGGGGGACCTTTGGTATGAGCACCAAAAATATAGAGAAGATATTATAACTAGATTTAAGGATAATAAAATAATAGTTTTTCCCCAAACTATTTATTATCGAAATAAAGAAAAATTAATAAAATCTGGAGAAATTATAAATGCACATTCAAATTTAACTATCTTAGTCAGGGATAAAGTTAGTGAAGTTCTCGCAAAGGAATATTATTATAATGCAGATATAGTTTTGTGTCCTGATATGGCTTTTTATTTTGATTTACCGAAAGTTAAGTCAAAAAAAAATAAAAATAAAATGTTGTTTTTATGTCGAAGAGATAAAGAAAATGCCCAAATATATTCTATTTATTTTGATAAGGATATTTACGATATTGTTGATTGGATCGATATCTTACCTCTTATAACGTTAGTGCTAAGTAGACTATCTTCCGCTCTTGGTAGTTTTTGGGGCCGTATGACAAAACTGAAAATTCATTATACAGTAGCTATAATTTTATATAAAATATCCAGTTTCTTTTTTATTTTAAAAGCATGGATTTTAATATATAAGGCTATTAAAATTGTTAAGATGTATAGGCATATTGTTTCATCTAGAATGCATGGGCATATACTTGCAACAATGTTAAGAATAGATAATACGTTGCTACCAAATGCATACTATAAAAATGAAGAATTTTACCGGTGTTGGACCGTTGATGATCCTATCTCTAATTTTGACCAGTGTGTTTAGTATAGAATTTATATGTATTTTGTGGTGTCCTAATAAATATAAATAGTTAAAACAAATTTATTACTTGAGAATAATAAATGACTTGTAAAGTGTTGCATTTGTTGACGGGTGATTTATGGGCTGGGGCTGAGGTTGTTACATATGAGCTATTAGCAGAGCTAGTAAAGTATAATGATATAAAATTATATGCAGTAGTTTTTAATCAAGGAGTTTTAGCTGATAAAATAAAAGCACTAGGTATTCAGACATATGTTTTTAGTGAGCAAGATAGTCTGTATCGCCAGTTTATAAATATATATAAAGCTGTAAAAGGGCTTAATATCGATATTATTCATTCGCATAAGTTCAAAGAGGATTTTATTTCGGTACTTCTTTCAATGCTTTGTAAAATTCCTTATCTAATTCGGACAATTCATAGTTTACATGGCATAACAAAAACTCATACGGGATTTAAATATTATAAATCTAAACTTTTTAGTTTTATAAATTGGTTTATTCTGAAAATATTTTTTAATCGAATAATTGCTGTTTCTGAAGATATAAAAAAACATTATGCGAAACTATATCTGGATAAAAAGTTAGTTGTTGTACGAAACGCAATCAATGTTGAAAAAGTATATCCTGCTAAATTAAAGGAAGAAATCAAACAGGAACTGTCTTTGGATAAAGATTCTTTTGTTATAGGCAGTGCAGGCCGTTTAGTTCCTATTAAAGGGTATGATGTTTTTCTTAAAATGGCAAAGATTATATTAGACAGGAATCCTAATGTAGTTTTTGTTTTAGTTGGAGACGGCCCATTATTAGGCGATCTTAAAGCTTTGGCTGGTTCGCTGGGGATTACAAATTCAGTACGTTTTATTGGATATAAAAATGATATATATAACTATTTGAATATGATGGATATTTTTGTGCTTGCATCATTAAGCGAGGGAATACCTTCAATTATTCTTGAGGCAGCTGCGTTGAAGATACCAATTGTTTCAACCGCTGTTGGAGGAATTCCGGAAATTTTAAAAGATAACGTTAGTGCCAGGTTAGTACAAGCAGGAGATGAGAAATTATTAGCGCAGGTTTGTATGGGGTTAGTCGATGACTATAAATATGCAAAGAAATTAGCAGATACTGCAAAAAATAATATTTTGGAAAATTTTGATATAAAAAAAACAGTGTATAAAATAAAAGAAGTATATTCATCTTTGTTGGAATAATTTTATCAATCATAATTTATTTCAGATAACATTAAACTAAAAAATATTAATTTTGTGAGGCATTAATATAATGGAAATAAAAGATAAAAAACCTTCTATTTGTTATTTGAGAGGATCTTATCTTAATCCTTTTGAGGCACAATATCTTTATCCTTTGCTTGATACGTTTGATATCACTGTAGCCCATCCAAAATCGTATCGATATAATGTAGGATCAATATCAATGCCGCGGATATCGTTTCCTTGCCTTGATTACTTAAATGGTATTATTCCCAGAAAAATATTTGGCAAGAAGCTTCCAAACCCTTTGAAGTTCCTTGGATTTGAAGAGATACTTTTTGGTGTTAATAAAGGGCTTAAAAAGTTTGATTTAATTCATTTACCAGAACAAAGTTTTTATTTTTCATGGCAGGTAGTTAAAAATAAAAAGAAAGGCGGATATAAAATTATATCAACTCAGGATGAAATCAATCCTTATTGGTACAGAAATAAATTGTCTCTTAAGAAACGTACTTGCTTGGTTCGTAATGAGACAGATTTATTCATTTCACGATCAAATCATGCTAAATATACACTGATTTGTGAAGGGGTGTCACCGGAAAAGATCCATGTTATTGGCCATGGTGTTGATACAAAACGTTTTTATCCAGGCGAGCGGGATAAAAATATTTGTAAGTCACTTGGTATTTCTGATAATCGATTTATTGTTTTATTTGTCGGAAATTTGATTTGGACAAAGGGAATATTTACATTAGTAGATGCTGTAAAACTTTTACTTCAGGACCAAAAGGTAAAAGATATAGATCCTCTTTTCGTGATCGTAGGGGAAGGGAATGAGCGAAATCAGCTGATAAAAAAAATTAAATCATATCAACTTGACCGCTATTTTCATCTAACAGGACCCCAGCCCTATGAAAAGCTTCCTGAAATTCATCGGTTAGCTGATATATTTGTTCTTCCCAGTATTTCCACACGATATATCCAAGAGCAATTCGGCATTGTATTAATAGAATCCATGGCGACAGGAAAGCCGGTTATATCGACATATTGTGGTGCTATTGATGAAGTTGTTGGTGACGCAGGTATGCTTATACCACCCAATGATTATTTACGGCTTTATGAGTCTTTATATAATCTTATGTTCAATAGTTCTCTTAGAGAACAGCTGAGCAGGAAAGGAATTGAAAGGGTACATAATAACTTTACGTATAAAATTATTGCATCAAAAATTGCGTCGGTATATGAAGAAGTTTTAGAAAAATGAATATGAAAAAGCCAAGCTTAGGTAAAAGAGTTTTTAGTAATACTTTTTTCTTACTTGCAGATCAGGTAATTTTAAAGGCGAGCACGATAGTATCGTTTATTATACTTGTGCGTCTTTTATCCCACGTGGATATTGCTGCTGTTGGGATTTGCAGCGGGTATTTGGTTTTGCTTACATACCTCGACATAAGCCCTATACGTGTTTTACTCAGAGATTATGCACGTGTGTCATCGGATAGAGTTAAACGAGATGAATTATTGACCGCTCTTTTTAGTTTTTGGTTTGTACAAACGGCCGGGATTATAATTTTATGTTTGGTTATTAATTATTTTGTGCTTGTTAAAACCGGTATTTCCGGAATAACCTTTCTTTTTATTGCGATTACCATTGATTATCTTGCCCTGACTTTTAAAGGCTGGATCAAGATGGTATTTTATGCGGATTTTAAACAACTGGCAGCAACCAGTTTTTCTTTCTTTGTTATGTTTATACGCCTTGGTTCTTTTTGTCTATTGTTTCTTTTGCCGACACTTTTAGCTTATTCATGGATTTTGATATTTTTAGCTATTGGTGAATGCTTAATGTGGGGTATCTTATTTTTGCAAAAAATTCATTTTAAGCCAATTATAAGATTTGAGACAATAAACATTCTTAAAAATAGTCTTACAGATTATGGCTTATGGGATCATGGTAATAAAGTTGTAGTCAATACGTTATTTACAATCGATACTGCTATTTTAAGCTGGTTTTCCGGTATGCGTGAGATAAGCTATTATGCAATAGCGTTACGATTCACAAGCCTTTTTTTTAATTTTTCGGCATTTTTTAGCAATGGATTACAAATTGCTTTATCTAATATTACTGAAAAAGAAAAAATTGATGAAGTAATTAATACATTTATTAAAATAAATTTTCTTGTAAGTTTTGCGCAGTTGATTTTTATGCTCTTATTAGGAAATTGGTGCCTTCATTTTCTTTTCGGTGCTGACCTTGATAAAGAGGTTACATTATATGCTACTATAATTACTGTTGGGATTACTATTATGAATCTTGGTTTCCCATTGATAAGTGTTATTAATACGTTTTGTGTATTAAAGCGAGCTTTTATTTCGGTTTTTTTGCCGGGTTTAATCATAGGAATGAGTATTTATGTGGGCTGTGCTTATTACTGGGGTGCAATTGGTATGGCATGGGGGAATGTTGTTGTTTATTCAATGCTTTTAATAGGCATAATTATATTTATAAGGAAATATTACCCTTTTCATTTCAATGGAAAGATTATTAGCCCGCGGGAAAAATTGCTTTTACGAGAACTTTTTAGCCTTAATGAAACTAAATAAAATAACAAAATGAGGTGACGGTATGCTCCGTATTAAAATGATTGCTATTGTTTTGGTTTTTTTATAGTTCTTTTTTCTCATTTAGTCAGTATTTATGCGGATATTGATGCTAGTACATCCAGTGAGAAAAAAACAAATATTATCTTCCGTTATGATGACTATTCCAATAGGAGTTCGATGGATACTATATTCAGATTAATTGAAATGTATAAAAAATATGATATTTGCTGCACCTTTGGTGTCATTCCTTTTATAGCCGCAGACGATTATCATGACCTCTCCCAACAGGACTTATTACCTTTATCCATTGAAAGGGCAGCTGTTTTGAAGACCGGCATGGAGTTAGGAGTGCTTGATGCGGCTCTCCATGGTTATTCACATCAAACTATTTTAAAAAAAGAAGACGGCGGATATAGTGAGTTCGCCGGGCTTGAATATGAAGCACAATTAAACCGTATAACAGATGGGAAAAAATATTTAGAAGATTTACTTGATGCGAAAATTATTACTTTTATACCGCCCTGGAACATTTACGATTTAAATATAATAGATGTTCTTGAGAAACGAGGGTTTACGTGCCTGTCTGCAGATAGGCGCAGTCGTCCTATAAAGAAAGAAACTTCATTGATGTTTTTACCAGTGACGTGCTATGTTCAACAATTGCGTGAAGCAGTCAGTGAAGCAAGGAATTCCGTAGATCCTAACCCCGTTATTGTATTCCTCATGCATGAATTTGATTTTCTTGAAGTGGATAAAAAACATGGGCAAGTCACTTATCAAGAGTTTGATGATATGTTAAATTGGCTTTCTAATCAACAGGATATTCGCTTCATGTCTATTGGAAAGGCCTTAGAAAGGATTAGTGATTTAAGTGTGAAAAGATATATTGACAATAGTTATACTTTCTATTCACGTGTGCCGGTGCCGTCATTTATCAAAAATAAAATTATCGAAAAGATTAAAAAAAGTAAATTGTATTTATCATCATCAAATATATTAAATTTTAAAATACGTTTTTGGGTTTATACGGTTATTTTTTATGTTTGTATAATTATTTTTTCTTTTATTCCTGTATTTTTCAGCGGGTTGCTTTTATTTAAAATACAACCCAAAGCGATTCCGTTATTTAAATATGGGAGTCCTATTTTTATGATTTTGTTTTTAATTTATACTTTCCACGATTTTGAAATATATTTTAAAAGCATGGTCGCGATAATGATTCTTCTCGGTATAAATATAGGGATATATTTCTCCATAACAAAACTTCAAAAATAATTTTTTTAGTTTTAAATATTGCTGATATTAAAATCATTAGAAATGGAACTTTATGAAATATAAAGTGTCTGGTTTAGTTGAAACAAGGATTATTAAGTTTTTAATAGTGTATATTTCAGTATATTTAATTTTTGTGCTTGATTCATTTTCAGGACAGCCATTTATTGAGTATACAATTAACCCTTATGTTATCGAAATGCATTCTTCGCAACATATTATTAGTGGCCGAGGAGGTATTATCGTCTGGGATGTAAATAACGATGGATTGTTTGATTATATTGTTTCGACAAAAGAAGGAAATTTTGGCGATAATGAACGTGCGACTTTATGTGCATACGATCATAATGGAAATATTATATGGTTAGATGATGACATTGATATTCAGATGAATGGAAATGCAGAAAACTATGGATTGCCCGGTTGGCATGGTCCTGGTGTAACGGCAGGTGATGTAGACGGTGATGGAGAATCTGAAGTCTTACATTTAAACACTAAAAATGAAATTGTAATACGAAATGGCAATACGGGACAAATCGAGCGTAAAATATATGTTCCGCTTCCCGGTATTTTTGCTAAGTTTAAAAATTCAGTCAAGATTTTCACGGATGAGGTTATACCCTCGAATTTTAAATATGCAAAGAAAAAAGTGATACGTCATTTTCTAGAAAATCCAAAACGATGGTCGCATCTTCAAATTGTCAATTTGCAGGGTGAAGGGGATAATGAAGTTATATTGCAAGCGGATCCATTGCCGTTTCGCTGGCTTAAAGCCGTGTCATTGGATACGGGGAATACACTATGGGAGTTTCATGAATATAAGGGTTGTAATCATAATGGATTCCGTGCAGCTGATATTGATGGAGATGGTTTTGATGAGGTTGTTGGAGGAAATGTGATAGACCATGACGGGACGTTAATAAAAGATTGGGAGTACAGGAAATATCACGGGCATCTTGATTCGTTATATATAAATGATGTTTTACCTGATGAGCAAGGCCTGGAGTGGGTTGTTACGGAGGAAATAGGGGGAGTAAAGGAAGATGATACGGCACTATTAGGGAAGAAAAAAGTATATTTTTATCATTCGTTTAATGGATGGGAACCTCAAAATGCTGTAATTGGTGAATTTGACATTTCGTATCCAGGTCTTGAAATATGGTGCCGTTCACGATTTGATTATGATCAAAGGCCATGGGTTATTGATTCTAAAGGAAATACTATCGCAAATTATCGACTCAATGATCTTAAACCTACAGGTTGGTCAGAAGAGGGCATAGAAGTTATTTCATCAATTGATTGGACAGGTAGTGTTCCTAATTATATTGCCGCACAGGAAAGGCATGCAGAGGGAAAAATTGCGATAATTAATCCAATGACAGGCCAATTCCTTCATTGGTGGGATGAAAACTCAGCTCGCATATATGTTGCTGATGTAGCTGGTGATTATCGGGAAGAAATTATTGTTTTAAATTCACTGGAAAAAGAAATACGGATTTATTGGAATCCTGATTCTAATAAAAATACACGCGGTAAACGTTACTGGGATGAGAATTATTATAAGAGACAGAAATTAAATTATAATTATTATTCACCTTGATGTGATTGGCTGTTAAATTATTTATATATTTTGTGTGGTTTAAAGTAGTATTAAAATTAAATTTGAGGAAATATTTTAAAGGAGATACAGGAGATGCCATCGGATAATAAAAGAAATATTGATACTGTACGTCACTATTGGCAAACACATACACTGGGTAAACAGTTCGTGTTTGATCAAGAATTAGAGGTTGGTAGTAAGGAGTTTTTTGATCACATTCGACCATGGATGACTCCCTATCGATTTAAAGAAATACGAGATCGAATAGAACGGGAAGCTCCAAAATTAAAGGGACGCCGTTTATTAGAAATCGAGTGCGGTATGGGATTTGATAGTATTGAGTTTTTAAAGAGAGGGGTACATGTTGTTTCTACCGATTTAACTCCTGCTGCCGTTGAACTTGCTAAACGAAATATCGAACTGAATAATATGAAAGCTGAAGATGTGAGGGTTGAAAATGTTTTATCACTTTCATTTGAGGATAATTCCTTTGATGCGGTTTGGGCATGTGGTGTGTTACATCATACCGGAGATACACCCAAAGCAATTAAAGAAATCCGTCGAGTTTTAAAACCCGGCGGCCGGGCAGTTATTTCGCATTTTTATCGTAAACCATCATGGATGTATTATCTGTCTCGTTTTGGTCGCGAAAATATTGAATTTAAGGATGAAGATGCTCCCATAACAGATTTTTTTACTGAAAAGGAAATATTTTCAATGTTTGAAGGTTTTAAGATAGAAGAGGCGGTTCAGGAACATTATCGTGTGCTTCCAACTGCAAGAAAGGGATATAAGGCAAATATATATACTTGGATTTTTTTGCCTCTATATAACCTTTTGCCTGAAAGCTTAGCAAAACATTTTGCTTACAAATTTTCTGTAACCGCTATAAAAATATGATAATGAAAAAAGTAATAAATTCTAAAAGTCAAATCATAATAATTATATCCTTGGCGATTTTATTTATTTTTGCACTATTATTAAGAATTTTAGGACTCGGTAATACATTCGAGAGTTCCGACAATGTGGAATTGGCATATAAGATTCTAACGAACCATGGCTACCGATGGATGGTTAGAGAAAACTATGGATTTTTAATAAATATATACGTAAAAATATTTGTTGGAATTCTTTCTTTGATGGGTGTTGGAATAAATGAATTTTGGTGGAAATTTCCCATAGCATTTTTAGGCTCTCTGCAGGTATTTGCTACTTATTTTCTTATGTGTGGCATGAATCAATCAAAAGGTTTATCCCTTATTGTAGCGGGAAGTGTTGTTTTTCTTCCCTTGCATGTATTTCAGTCTCGTATATTATGGGGATATGAAGTCTTAGCAGTGTTTTTTCTGACTTTAGCAGTTTATGAATTGATTATATTTTTTAAAGAGCCGTCGGTAAAGAGAGGACTTATTGCTTCATTGTTATCTGCTTTGTATTTAATTTCTCACGGTTATATTATACCTTTTCTTCCGACTCTATGTTTGTTATGTATTTTATATGTATCATATGAGGGCAAGAATATTTTCATAAGATTTTATCACGCGATTATGTTACTTATAAAGAAATGGGTTTGGTTTTTTCCTCTTATAATATCACCTTTGCTTTATTATCCACTTTTTCACGCATTTAATAAAAAGACCAAGCTGGGTTTTTATTTTTTTGATTATTTTGGACAAGTTATTGGTTCGATTGGCATTGGATATCTCTTTTTTATTATTTTGACTTTATTTGTTATTATTTTTTTTCATTCGGTGATTAATCGGCATGTTTTATTATGTGTTGGAAGTTCAGTTTTTTATTTATCGCCCCTTTTTTTTGGGGCACAACCAGGCATAACTGTGGTAAGAGGATATATGCTTGTGGGGATTTATTTTATAATTATTGCATCTATTTTAGTAATGAACTATTTATTACGGAATAGAAAAAGTATTTTTTATTGGAGTTTTATTATATGTTTTATGCTCAATTGTTATGGGATTGTAGAAAGTATTTTTTACCGTGACGTCGGTTTTGATCTTTCATTCATATGGGCAGATAGAGATGCAAAACGTGGTGTTGTAAATATTGATCCTGGATCAAAGACGGCAGGTTATATTATTAGAACCTATATGCCTCCTGAAACATCATTGTTATCGGTACACGGCCATGTAGAACCATCAGTTTTGTATTATTATTTTGGGCGAACAAAATATTCTTATTATGATTTATCGCCTGAGCAAACTTTGAATAAATTGCAGAATATGAAGGATGAAGTAGACATTATTATTTGTGAAGATTCATACATAGATGAGCTTGATAATAACTATGATTTTGAGAGAATGGTTACAATTTTTGCAGAGAATATACCTCAGATGTATATCTATGCTCGTCACACATTTACTTTTCCTGAAGATCAGGTTTCTGTTGAAGAATATAACAAATATTATGATAATAAATATCCAATAAGTGTATCCCTGTTATAAAATATGATTTTATTATTTATAATTTGATTTATTATTTGCAAATAGCTTATAAAGCATTGATTTTAAAAAGGTTAGAAGAATGTCAAAAGAAAGAGAATAGTTTTTATTTTAGCAATAATATCTTTTTCCGTTTTTTTATGCATCTTAATGGGGGAAATAACCGTTAGGATATTTTTCCCGCAGGATACCCCTGTTAAGTGGTTTGAACGGAATGAAAGATACGGCAAGTTTCATAAGAAAAACTATAAACAAAATTTTTATAATAAAAAGACCAATTTTATAATGGAAGTGAAAACTAATTCTCTAGGGCTTAGAGATAGAGAATATGATTTATCTGATCCTTTAGCTAAAAAGATTCTATTGCTTGGGGATTCATTTACATTTGGATGGGGTTTGAATGTTGAGTCTATATTTGCAACTAAATTAGAGTTCCTTTTAAATAATTCAGAAAAAAAATATTTTGTTATTAACGCAGGTGTTGCTGATTGGGGGACGATTCAAGAAGTGACTTATGCAAGGGATCATTTCACTACATTTAATCCTGATTTTATTGTGTTAACATTTTGCGGAAACGACTTATGGGATAATAATAGATTTAAAGAGCAATTAGAAAATAATTTTCAGGGTATATTATATTTTCCGGGCAAAGCTTTTTTAAGAAAATATTCACATTTATTTCGTTTCATAAGGGACAAATGGTGGGTTCTTTCTGAGAATATATCAGTTAAAAAAACAATAAAGAGAAGCAAAGAAAACAACCAGCAAGTCCACTTTGATGAGCAAACAGCCTATGTGTTAAAAGAAGAGGATTGGAATGAAACCTTGAAATTGATTCGGGATTTCCATAAGGATTTTATTGATTTTAATCCTGGTGGTATTTTATTAATTCAGGCAACAGCACCATGGAGTGAAAATATTCGTTCACATTTAAGTGCTATGTCAAACGGCAAAAATTTAATCTATGTGGACCTTTTTGAAGATACATTAAACCTGCTTAAGCATGAACGAAGATTAGAATATGATGGTCATTGGAGCGAAGAGATGCATACTATTGCTGCAAGAAAATTGTATGCGAATATTAAAGAAATTGAAAATGGATTCTTCAATAAATAAATATGTTTCCAAGAACTTTATAATACAGTAAGCAATAACGATATCTCGTATTAATTTAGTTTTGCTAAAAATAAATGTTGATTTAATAATATATGTTTAGCTTATAAATCTATAAGGATTTCAATCTTTTTATTAAATATAAGATAATATTTTATTAATCCATACAAAAATATTGTCAGTCCAATCATTTCCAACATTTCTTCAACTGTCCATATTATTGTATAGGTAAAAGTATCCCATCCATGGATAGAAACGTATTGACCCTCAAAGAATTCAAATATAAGTGCACCTATAATATATAAAGATGCAGCGATAGTAAAGGTAACACGAGTTCGGGAAGGTAGCGATAAGAAAAATTTAAAATAGCCGATACCCAATATAATTACAATAATTAAGGCAGGTATAACCCATGCGAATTTCAAATAACCACTTAGATGAAGAGTGTTCTGAAGTATACCGCTGATTTTTTCATGAATGGCAGCGCTTTCGTCGATAGATAAATATAGAAATACTATTCCTAGAAGTTTCCAATGGAATAGATATTTGTCGTTATTGTTTATTTTTTGTGAAGTAATTATAACTATTAATATTGCACAGCTTAATAACAAGATGGAGGAAAACCAAGTCGGAATATTTTTTTCAGATGATAGATTAAAAAGAGGAACAAAACCGAAAAGATAGTCATGTCCGAAATAATATTTTGCAATTTGACCTATAGTGCTCAAAATTCCAAGTAAAAAAATTGTTAATAAAATAAAAATGAAACATTTTTTAAAATGTAAGGTTGCTATCATATAAATATCCTTTTATTTGTTTAGGGATTATGAGTTTTAATTTATTTATTTTAACAATTAGAAATTTAGTATGCAATTATATAATAATATTTTAAGGTTTTTAAATGTAATAATAGAGAGGGGGCGAGACTAAGTTCGGTTATTATTTTGTTTAGGATCTAGCGAGGTGCCATTAATCTTAAAATATTTAGAACGGATTTTTGAAATGGGATAAAAGCCAACAGCTAAAATTATGATGCCAATTATTCCAAATAAAGGAGAACCATGCGAATAATTTACTATTAGAATAAATATAAATCCTCCTATACATCCCCATAAAAAGAGAAGAGATAAGCTTATTGCTTTTATTAACTTATATTTTATATGCTTGTTTTTCATATTGTTATATTATAACATTATCAACGGATACTAATCAAGTTTTAAGCATAGCTAATTTTGACGTATGTTGACAATCATATCAAGTAGTAATATTTTATTATTAATTATTGAGAAAAAATAAAATGTCATTTATATTTTTAACCAGTTTGCCACGTTGTGGAAGTACATGGGCAGCTAAAGCTCTTGCGTAATTATTTAGCCGATTGAGCAGGAGTTAGAATAATACTGTTTTTTGAGGTATTTTCCGGTGAGCAAGATAAGCGAATCTAAATGACTCAAATAGATTTCGAT
>Ga0164318_10004450_pt1 | contig 13479 bp, 6 predicted proteins | sample GuaBasSedimGuay9_FD_113734 | JGI IMG/M metagenome (GOLD analysis project Ga0164318, IMG submission 113734) | Subseafloor sediment microbial communities from Guaymas Basin, Gulf of California, Mexico - Guay9, Core 4571-4, 0-3 cm | ecosystem: Environmental > Aquatic > Marine > Hydrothermal vents >...
CTCGACCACGTTGCACTCTCGCCTTCGGCTCGGGTCGTATAACAAGACAATAAATGGTTCACTGCGTTGCACTTGTTCTCCCAAATTTTGCTTCGCAAAACTTCGCTTATTGCTAAATGTTATACGCAATTGTGTTTAAGTTCCATTTAAAGGGGGGAGTTCGTCCCTACGGGACAGATTGTCTTTTTCTCCGAAAAAGGATTTAGGGGGGGAGTTCTTGTCCTTTGGACAGTGTGTCTCGCTTCGCTCGATAGAAAAACTTCTCTTAACCGACCAACTGGACGACAGGAAAATGCTTCGCACTTTCTATAACAAAGGTTAAGAGGTTCGCTTTGCTCTCCCAAATTTTTCTAATTTATTGGGGGGGGAGTTCTTTTTTGGCGAAAGGGAGTTTTCTTTGCTTTACGATACAAAATCCAAAGCAATTAATCTTAATTTTTTATTATCAAATGGCTCAATATCTTCTTTTTGTTGTACTAATTTATCTGAAACAAAATCAGTAAGCTTTCTTATTAACTCTTTCCAGTTTGGAGACCTCTTATAATTTTTCCATATTTTTCTTAGATTTTGAAGTCTCTTTTTAGTTAGACTAATACCCAATAATTTCTCTTTCGTCTTATTCCATTCCTTCTCTAACTGGTTATCTTCCGGGAAATCAAGTAAATAATCATCAATTTCCTCATCAATTTCCCTTTTAAGCGAAATCAGGAACTTTGTATTCCGTTCTTTACTCCAATGGACTTGCTGGGTATCTATCTTTTCTTTACTTTCTATTTCATTATAAGTTTCCTTGATGTCTTTTATAATCTTTTTATTGATGTCATAAACTCCTTCAAAGAAATCAGGAATGACTCTTGTTGCACTCTCCTTACAGATTATGTAATTCAGTATTTCGGTTTTATTTTTTATCATTGCTCTTCCATCAAGGTCATAAAGATACCAGAAATGAAAATCATCTCCATATTTGTAATAAAAGAAGATTGCTCTTATATTCTTTTTTGTAAGTCCGCTATGTATTCCATCAGGTAGTTCTTCCAGTTCTTTCATAGACTTATTTTTCAAGTAACTCTTTAGAGGCTGATAAAATATTTCTCCACCGCCGAAAACATCTGCTTCCAATTCATCTAAAACAGTAGAGTCTTTATCTTTTATTTTTCTTATAATCCCAAAAACTTTAGGATGAATCTTTTCTCCTAAAACGGTCTGGTCAAGACCAACTGACTTATCTATATCAATTATCTTGTTCTGAAGAATGTTAACTAATTTCAGTAATTCTTCAAGTTCATCTTCCGGGAAAAAGTTGTAGATATATATCTTGTCAAATTCAGATCCGATTCTGTCAATCCGACCTGCTCTCTGAATCATTCTCGTAGGGTTCCAGTGTAAATCATAATTGATTAATATTTGTGCTGTTTGAAGATTTTGCCCTTCGGATAAAACATCTGTACTTAGCAATATATCAATGTCGCCATTTCTGAATTTATCCATAATTTTCTGCCTCTCTGTTGAGGTAAAAGTGCCGGACCCAGAAATCTTCTGTATTTTGATATCATTGAATTCTTTTTGTTTGATTAAATAGTCAGATATGTAATCAAGTGTATCTTTATAGTATGTAAATACAACGATCTGGCTCTTCTTGCTTAATTTGAGGAGCCTTTCCTTAAATTCTATAAGTTTTGCATCATCTTCAGGGGTGAGCTTATTCACCTTATCCAATATGCCATTTAGGAGCCGAATATCTGTTTTTATATCCTTAAACAACTCTTCCTTATTGTAATGTTTTATATTGAATTTCTCTAATTGTCCAAGTATTTCTCTTTCAATCTCTTCCGGGTCTTCATCGCCATCTTCATCCGTGGATAATACATATTTCAAAAATTTAGAATATGCTTGTTTAGACAAAAACCTGTCTTTTTCAAGATAAGACATCATTGACTTTAAAAAGTGGATGTGGTGTCTTACACTTTTTCTGAATGCTTCAACACTGCTTTCAAGCCTTTTTAGGAGAATGGTCTTGAAAATGCCGCCAATTGCAATCATTCGGTTTAATGCCAGAATTTCTTCCTGTGTTTGTAATTCTTCTCTTTTATATCTTAAGATATTGTAATAAGCCATTGTCAGTTTTTGAGAAATAATGTCCGCAATTTCTCTATACATCCCCTGATATGCATTATCTAACTTATAGTTGATTGTTTCAAGTTTTCTGTCAGGAAATTTAACTTTTAAACCATGAATGGTGGAGTCTGGATATTCTTTTTTAATGTAATCTCTTGTTCTTCTGATTGAAACCTCGTTTAGCAGGTCATTTAGTAGTGCAGGTTCCCCTTTCTTATCAATTTCCTTAAAATGTGTAAATAAATCCGGAATATTCTCTTTAATGAAAGCAGTTTTATCCATGCCAACCAATAACATAATCTGCCAATATATATCCCATATTGTGTTGTTTATTGGAGTAGCAGTCATAAACATAATTTTTGGCTTCACTCCTTTCCCTTTTGCCACTAACTCAACTAATGAATTTAGATTTTCCCATCTGTTTGATAAGGGATTTCTCAGATTATGGCTTTCATCAACTATAATTAATTCAATATCTTCTAAATGTCCTCCAGTGGCTTTTTTTGCTTTTTCAATAAAATCCTCAGAAGCCAGATTTTCCTGCGATAGGATATTTTCCGGCAGGATTTTCCCTTTTAACTCAGGAAGCCACATTGTGTCCTTTAACTGCGCGGGACAGATTACCAAATACCTCTTTCTCCTGAAATAGCCGAACTCTTCCAATACTTTTAAGGCAATATATGTTTTACCCAAGCCAACTGAATCTGCAACAATAACAGCACCGTATTTTTTTAATCGTGAAAACACTCTCTGGACCGCATCCTGTTGAAACTCTGTCAGCTCTACATTTGAAACAGTACTCCGTTCCTGCTTCTTATTTTCGTCTTCAATTTCGGATTTTATCTCATCTTTTTGTAGTTCGTACAATGATTTGATATATATCTGGAAAGGAGTATATTCTTTGGTTCCGAATCTCGAATTTTTTAATAGCAGTATCAAGTCATCCTTAAAGTCCAATGAATCTTTCCAAAATTTGTTAAACCATGTATTTCTTGAATAATCTACAAACATCTTTCCCTGCTGTACTGTGTTGTATTCTCCTTCTCTTGTTAATCCTGCGTGGGTAAAATTGGATGAGCCGCTGACAACCAACTTGTCAAAAATATATGTTTTCCCGTGAAGCAGGTTCTTGTCATATATTCTCACTTCTACATTAGGTTTACTTAGGAATTTAATCAGGTCTGATACATTGTCCTTCTTTTCAACAGAAAGATCAAGTTCCTCAACTTCTTTTTTTATCTCATCCAGCAATACCTTGCCCAATGTCTTTTTATTGTCTGTCAGTTCCGGTGTTTTTCCAAGAAGCAGCCGAAATTTTGTAACATTGTTTAAATTCTCTTTGACCAGTGCAAATCCCTCAACATTAAAAAAAGCACTGGCAATGTCAAAGTTTGTATTTGGCTCTAATTTCAGGATTTTATTCAAGAATACAGACAGTCTTGTATTGCTGTTATCTATAATGTTTTCGTCAATTATCATTCTATCTCACCAATTTTAAACCTGATCAGTTTAACAACAACATAAGTTTTAGTATATTTTCTTATGTTGCCTATCAGGATATAATGGATATATTCTTCATCTCCAATGTGATAATTTTCAACTAATCTTTCACAGTGTTCTTTAGAATTTGGATTCTGTCTCATAAATTGGTACGCGCCCCATTCTACAATCTTTTGCTCATGCGGATGCTTGGAAGTGCATACTCCATCACACTCATATCTCAGATAGGGCAAGTATGCAAAATCGTTCTGATCCATTATATGATAATCCAAATCAAAAAGAGTTGCCTGCGCCTGAGATTTTTCCCTGTTTTGTTTTAAGAACAATTCAACTGACTTCGGTTTTATTAGACCAAAGCTTTTTTCATTATCTCTTGTCTTGGAAAAAGTTGTTTTTGATAATTGTTCCAAGAGTTCTAAGCGTTCTTTTCTGGTTAGTTGCTTATGTCTTGTGCTCCCTCTTGTTGTGGTTTCTTTCTGGGCATAAATTCTTTTTGACAGATTATACCATTCTTTTTCATAGTTACTGACTACAAAAGAATTTTCCCTGCCATCATTTGTTGGTTTCCTAACCTCTACATTGATAATATCCCAATCCTTGACATATCCATGAGGTACAGGATAAACCCGAACAAATCCTGTCCTTTCAGACCATAAACAAAGGCATCTGCCCTGTTGCCCGCCGATTTTTCTAATCCTATTTGGCGCACCCTGTCCTAACACAATCATATCAGTCAGCCAGAAAGATTCATCCTGCATCATAAGTCTATTACCTCATATTTTTTATGTCTTATTGCATTCGCAATTTGCCCCCTGTGGCAGAAAACCGGGTCTTTCTCATAGCACAACAAGGCAATCCTTTTTTCTTTTCCAATCTCTATTATCTTGTTGATATAAACTTCTTTTAATGGCAACCTTTTTCTGTATTTCGCAAAAAGCATTTCATAGTCTTCTTTTGTTTTGAGGTCCTTCCTGTCTTCGCTTTCAATGCCCAGTTCAGGTATATGCAGGTATTCTATCCCGACGCTGTCAAGATATTTTTTCAGCGCTGCCTTCACATAAGAAAAGTTCATGCTGAATGGATTTTTTCTTACATCAATCAGCATGTTGACCTTATTTTTTATCAGAATATTCAAAAAAGCATCAATATCCTTTCCTTCGTATCCTATTGTAAAAAAGCCGCCTGTCTGCTTTTGAGGTGTCTGTTCAATCAACTCGCTTTTGACAGTGTAAGAAGGATACTTTTTATAAACATAAGCGGTCATCTCATTTTCACTGGAAAATCTATCCAATAGATTGACAATCTTTTGATTGAATGCACTCTTCAATCCTAAGAGCATTATTTTCCCTTCTTTTGTCAAGATTGTTTCGTCGTCATCTATAAGCTTTTCAGCTTTAAGCAGCCTCAAGTCATGATAGCACAAATGAGAGAATGGTCCCTGTTTATATGCGAAGAAATTATAGAATTTAATCTCGTCAGCAACACCATATTCTTCTTTCAGCAAAAACTGGGATTTAACAATAGCCCTGCGCGAATGAATGCCTTTTTTATGCAGCGCATCAATCGTATCCAGCAACACTTTCTGCCTGTTAAACAATCTCATCATAATATTTATGCCTCACTTTTAAGCGTTTTTGCTTGAATATCTACCCATTCCCAGTACATATTATTTTTGTTATTAGGTCTTGAGGGTTTTAATTCCAATAATCCTTGTATCAGTTCTCTATTTAGAGTATTATCTCCAGATTCAATTCTGCTTTTAATATCGTCAAAATTATTCTTTCTTTCTTCATATTTTGGTTTGATTTGTCTAAGTAATTCAAAACCCAAGTTTATTTGTTCTACATTCGTAGCTTTGCGAATTAAACTATCAAAAATAAACTGCAAGTATTCTCCCTGTTCTTCTTTGTTAAAATATTCATATCCTATATAAATTGCTTTTATTGAAGATGGTTGATATTTATCTGTAATTTCTGGCTTTCTTATCCAATCAAATATCTCTTTTGCTAACAATCTGGTCCTTGCTTTACCGATATGTTTTCCTTCTGTCATGGCAATTAAACCTATTTGTTGAGACTGATTGTCTGTTGATTTAAGTAATTTCTTAATTTTTTCAACGAATATATCTCTTAAGGTAGTGTCATTCCCGCACTTTAAGACATTACACGCTTTAAAAAATCTCTGCTTTTCTGAAATGGATATACTGTCCACAACTTCAAGTATTTTTTTAACTATGAACGTAGGATCAAGAACATTATATTCTATGGCTTCAATAGTTGCAATAGCTCTATCAGGATATGCGCCTAAAAGCTTAATCAACAACTCTGTTTTTTTTCTATCTGAAAGCTTATTATAACAATAATTAAATAATTCCTGATTATTTAAAGCACGTTGTTCAATCACTTTATAATAAGTTGAGTTCTCGACAAATTCCCACTTGTTCTCAATGTACTTTAATACATATTCAATATTCTCTTGCTTTGCTGATGCAAAAAAATTATTTGTCTGCTGTTTTATTTCTGAACTCCTCGTGTCCTCAATAATTTTTTCTAATTCTAAATAAACTGGAATAAATATCTTTCGCTCATCCCAGTTTGAAAATGCATTTGAAGCACTAATTAATAAACCAGTGAACGTTGTTAAGTCTGTTTTATCTTTTATTTGATTTAACGGCATGCTTAATTTATTCAAAATGCTTCTAAAGCCTTCCATCAATTGTCTTTTAATTTCTTCTCTATCTGGTTTAACAGGTATACTATTTTCATGCGTTTGCAGTTCTATGAGTTTTTTTATCAGCATGTTTATAATTTCAGTAAACAAATCCGGGCTGAACTTAACTAATATACTGATTTTCTGAGGCAAAGTTTTGTTATCAATATCTTTGATGTTGATTTTTGAGATATAGTTAGCTAAATATTCATGACTCAAGTATTTTTTTTGAATCTCATAATCCCATTTCGTAAGAAATTCTGGTATCCAAATTGGCTCCGTAAATTTATCATTAAGAGTAGCTTTTAGTCTTTTGACTTGTTCTTTAGTTAAGTAGTCAGTATTCTTAAAAAATATATTTAAAACCTCTTTTGCAAACGCGTCACTGCATATAGACATTTTTTCTTCTGAGTTTTTGTTACTAAGTATTTCAAGCCATTGTGTTACAATTTTCTTCCTGTAACGAGAAGACCTCGTGAGAAGTTGATTGTCTATTACAGAAGGTAAAACAGTACATGAATATTCTTTTTCAATACCAATATATTTGTTATAAATGTCCTCATAAGCGGTATCTACAAGTTTAATATTTAATTTATCCAATACTGTTAATAGTGAATTAATGAAATTACTAATAGATACAGGGTTGGTTTTCTGTTCTAATTCAGTCCTTATAACATGACTGAAATCTTCTATCTGTTCTGATAGGTTGTCTAACTGCTTTAAATATTCTTCAGCTTCATTTGTCTTATTGTCTTCTAAAAATTCAAAGAATGTTTCAATGCCTGCAAATTTTTTCTCTTGCTCAGAGCGTCTTAATGTAAAGAATATCCTGAGATTTGAAAGTGGGATAATCAAACTGGTTTCTTTTACAAATTCAATAAGCTTGTTTTTTCTTTTTGTGTCTGGCAGTTCTATCTCGTTTAAATCAACTTTTTCCAAATTAAGAATTTTTTCTTCTCTTAATTTATTCATTTCATCAGTATATATTTGATTAAGTATAAGATATTTAGCAAGTTGGGGTAAATTATTAGATAGGAAATCAGCAGGAAAATCTTTATCATTTCCTTCTCGTTCTTTAATAAGAAGATAATTTGTAAGAAGAATATTCACAAATTGTTTGATTTGTCTTGGATTTTGTCGGAATGTTTTGGTAATAATCCAAGCAACCTTGTCATTATCCAGTTCTTTGACTTTTGTTGCCCTCAAGACCTTTTTTGTATAAACTTCCAATTCACTCGAAATAAAATCAGGTATCCATAAGACGGTATTAAAAAATTTTCTCAGAAATTCGTCAGAATCAAATATCGAGTTGTCATTATTTTTAGAATAAAAACTTTCAATATGCTTTTTAATAGCTTCGCTATCGCAGGGAATAAGAAATGCTACTTCTTTGTCTGTAATTTCTATATCTTTTGGTTCTAAGAATGTTTTTATAGTTGTAAGAACCTCTATGGCTTTATCATGCGCCACCCTGTCCATGTTATCAAAGACTATCAAAACTCGCTTACTTTTCAAGTTCTTTATTATATTTGAAAATTCGTCCTCAAATTCATAAGGATCTTCAAATTTGTCAGTTCCATAAGTTGTAGTTTCTGTTGTAAGAAACTGGGTGGAGTTTTGCAAAAGCCAAGTTATAAAGGAACCGCCAAGAGATATTGCAACAAGAATACTAATCCCATATAAAAATTGATTAAACAGTCCATATTTGATAGAACCAGCAGCTAAGGCTAAAATAAAAATAATTCCTCCAATTACCCAAAGTTTAGAAATTTCTCTTATTTTATTCCAGTTAATTTTAAATTTACCCTCTGATGTCTTCGAAACACTGTGTTCTAATCTGTCATTTAATTTATAATCTTCAAAAAAATCTTTTCCATAGCTTTCAAGTTGATTGCACATTTCTTTGAGAAATGTCCTCCTCAATGCATCCCCTTCATGTTTCCAAACATCAAAAATAATTACAGGAATTTTCTTCGGTTGCAAATCCTTTTTTAACGAATAGGCAATAGTACTCTTGCCTGAACCCCATTTACCAAATAATCCTATAGTGAATGGTGTTGGACATCTACTAATCATACTAACTAAAGTTTTGGCAATTTCTTTATGACCAAATTCCATTGTTTTGAGTTCTTCTTCTGTCTGAAGAGGTTTATCTCTCAGAAAGTCATATTCTTGTTGACCTTTTAGATTTTTTTCTGCCATAATAATTACCTTTTCAAACTCTTTCTATAATCCTGCTTTGTTCTGCTAATACTCTATTATTCTCATAAGGATAAACATAATATTCTTTATGATTCTCTGTATTACATATTTCAAAACAAATATCATCCTTTTTATCAAATGCAATCAAATAGGAGTAAAGGTCTGTATTTAGGTCATTTCTAATTTGTGAAAGTTTCTTTCTATCTTCTTCTATATCTTCTCTGAATACTTTGTCTGATTTTTTAGCTTTTCTTCTCAATTTTATTTCAATTGCTACTTGTGGTTTACTCACAGCATATCCTTTTGATGGAAGCTTAAAAGAAACAGTATTCTTGGTTTTTAATGTAGAAACATCAAATATTATTATATCGGACCTAAACTTTAATCCTCCAGAATTACCATACCATCTGACTTCGCAATGTACCGGAATCGACTTAGTTTTGTCTATAGTATTTTCAAGTGCATTGAACTTATCTAATAAAAGATGATAAAGATAGCTGCGAGCATCTTCTTCTGTCAAGAACTTTTCAGGATTACCCTTAAACTCTTTAATTAACTGCTTTATTTTTTCTTCAGTATGCCTTTTTATTTCTTCAATATTCATTTTCTCAAACTCCTCGCCTTATCAAGCCTCTGCTTTACAAGTTCGCAGACCGCCCAGTAAACTTCTTTTCTTTCATCTTCAGTCAATCCAAGCTCATCAAAGATAATTTTGTCAAGTTCCGCCCTGTCAGGAAGCGGCTTTGGCTCCTGCTCACGAATAGGCTTTGATGAATCTATGCCGCATTCTTCTATAATACTTAAGAATTTTCTTTTACCTAGTATTTCAAATTTTGATTCAAGATTCTTTCTCAAATCATCTGATTTGGTAATATCTAAAATATACATTAATCGTTGTAGATCTGACTTTTCAAACTTAAGAACACCTTGTCCTAAACCTGCTCTGCCCATAATGAAAACATACAATAAGGTAATAGTTGAATTCAAAATAGCGGCAATTGACTTCGAATTATTTTCGTTATATGAATATATTCTATGAAACGCCGTATTGCTTGCCACGGGTTCGTTACTAAATGGACATTTTTGGTAGTGGCTCCATGCATACAGGAAAAAAACAGTTGTTTTTCTACTGTCTTTTTCATTAGTACTATACCATTCGGGCTTATTCCGTTGCAAAGATGGCACTTTATGATAATATGGCCCTCCTAATCTTTGCTGTCTGTTTCTTGTTCTTTGATTTTCTCCCCATTCTATATAATTTAAAACATTTCTACCTTTTAATTCCTCCTTTTTCTTTCTACAGATGAATAGATAAGTCCTGATATTATTGAGTTCTATAATTGGTTTCGTAATCTCTCTGGCAGAACTTATTATTATTTCTACAAATTCTTTTTCAATTCTAAACTTTTGGATAATTTCACTATTAATAATGAAGAATTCATCCAAATTCGTATGAGCACCAAATTCAATTTTTGTTATACTTGACAACTTTACCAACTTCCCTTTCCCTTTCTCCAAAATCGTAAAATAAATGTCAGGCGCCCTCAGATACTTCCCGCCCCATTTGTCGCCTGCAAACTTTCCTTTGCTGAACCTGTACTCTTTTTTGGAATCAAAATCATCAGGGTATTCCCAGCCCTCTTCAAGCAAATCTTCCTGATTTTTGCAGTATGCCCTGAAATCATCTGTCTTAAATGTCTCTTTTGCTTTGTCAATCTTAATCATGTTTACAGAATTTATTGTCTCTTCAAACGGTTTCTTGAACATCACAAACTTGGCTGTCTGATTAAAGCCGAAGTATGCATTCTTTCCGTTGCCATTATAAGCCATCCCGTAGTCAAACAGGGATTTCTGCTTCTTGATTACCGGCGCCCCGAACAAGGCAATTATTGTATTTACATCAGCGTGCTCGAAGCTTCTTTTTGCCTGATTGTCATAGATTCCGATAACATGAGAATATCTTAAAAGAAAGTCCTGCAACTGTTTCCCGTAGCCGACATCAAGCCATGAATTGGAAGTGATGAAACAAAATACCCCCTCCTTATTCAGCAAACTCAAACCATGGAAATAAAAATAAACATACAAATCGCTTTTCTTGTCCCATGTTTCAATTACAGGAAACCTGTTCTTAACCGATTTTATCAACCTGTCTTTATATTCTCTCCTGCCCTCAAGAGTCATATCTTCTTTCAAGACATTCGGCGGCGCAATCTTTTCCTGCCTCACATAAGGCGGATTGCCAATAACCACATCAAATCCGCCCTTTTCAGCAAAAACTTCCGCAAAATCAATATCCCAGACAAACGGTTTGGTTTCGGGGTTATGGAGCAATTTCTTTACTTTATTCAGTTTCTCTATCTCTTTTTCATTTCCCTCAATTTCCCTTTCAATTTCTGCAATCTTTTGCTTTTCTTTTCTGAAACCTTCAGCATCAAGATTAACATCCGCCCCAAATAATCCTGTCTGCTTTCCTCTTTTTTTCTTGGTATGTTCCAGAACCTCATTATCGGTTTTAAGAGACTCTATCCTTTCATCAAGAATTTCCTCAAAAAGCTTAATTTCTTCTCTCTTAAATTCATCAACAGATGTGAACTTCGCAGACGGTGAACTCTCAAAATATTTTCTTTTCTCAACCTGCAACTCCTTCAACTTGCTCTTAAGGTGTGACTTTAAGTTATTCCCACGTACATTAAAGCTTAATCCGCCTATTTCCTGAACCAGTGAATCCCCAATCCTGAGGTTCATATTCAAATTAGGCAACAAAGGATGCTCTCTTAATTTTTCATGTTTGATCTCTGTTTCCACAATCAATTGGAGCCACAGCCTTAATTCAGATGCATGAATCGCCCAGGGCATCACATCAACGCCATATAAAGACCTCTGAATTATCCTGTACTTAATCTTGAAATCATCAAAATTTCCATCAGTATGCTTATATACGAGCTTATACAATTCGACAAGAACATTAAGCATACCGACAAGAAATGCCCCTGAGCCACAGGCGGGATCGACAGCAGAGATGTTATCCAAAACCTCTTCGATCTTTCTCCAGCATCTTCTTTGGTTAAATTTCTTCTCAATTTTCTCTTTATTCTCATCAAACACAAACTCATATAATTCTTCTTTTGGAATATCCAAGTGTTTTGATAGATATTCAACAAGAGACCTCCTGCACATAAAATCAACTTCAACTCTTGCAGTGTAGAATATGCCCCAGTCCCCGCGCAAATCTTCCTCTTTTTCATATACATCTTCTGAAATGTTTGCCAGTGATTCATAGACATAACCTATCATCTGCGGGTCAACAGAAACTTCAATATCTAAAACGGAATCTTCCTTAATTGTAAAATTGTAGCTCTCAAAAAATGCAAATATCTGCTTAAATAAGCTGTCTGTTATATTAATATCTAAATCATCCAAACCCTCTTTCTTACTGAACAACCCGCCATTCAAATAAGGGCTGCCTGAAAGAATCCTGTTAATCTCTTCAGGCAACTCTGCATGGTATTCAGATTTATTATTAAATGCTTCAAAGAAGAGTGGTTGCAGCCATTTTGAATAAAATTCGTCATCTCCAAAATTACGCACTCTTCTATAAGTTTCCCAAAAACTCTTTATGAATTTACTGTCTTTGTTTAGCCATCCTTTCTTGGCAATAAAATAAATGAACATTATCCGGTTAAGAAACTGTAAAGTAAATTCATGAGCGGTTTTAGTGTCTATTTTCTGTTTTTTCAGGTATTTTCTCACAACAAAAAAGGTCTTTTTGTAGTCCTCAAAAAACTTTTCAGTTACTTTCTGGACATTAAATGCATCTTTCCAGATTCTCCATATTTCTCTCCAAGTATAATTGTCTTCTGAAAGAGCGATATTTGAAATAATTTCGATATCAGTATAATAAAGTTCATCTCTCTTTAAAATGAGTGTTGTTGTCTTTAACTTGTGTTTTCCTGCTTCTTTTTTTTCATAATCCGGGAAAACAAAACAAATCTCCTTGTAATCAATAGTCAGAATCAATAAAAATCTGTCATACATATTGGAAAATATTTTTGTTATGTATCTTACGAATGGTCTTGTTAATGATTTTGTCTCTAGTAGAAAGACATTTAGCTTATCATAACTTATAACCGTATAAATGCTGTTTATTTTTTCTTTTTCATCTTTGGCAAATCCAAAGTCTTTGATTTTTTTTACATAAGAAGGATCAAAAATCTTGTCTTTTGGATAATTTAATTTATGAAATAAATCATATACCGTTTCAGGACTATCCAGATTTTCTATATAAGTCTTGACTTCATATCTTAATTTTGAATTGTCAACCATTATTAATCCTCTTTTAATTTATTTTCCATAAAAAGTTCAATTGTTTTGGAGACAACTAACCCTCTTTTCTTGCAATATTCCTTGAATTGCTCATATATCCCAGAATCAATATTAAGAGTTACTTTGGTATTTTCCATTTAATCTCACCCCTACAGCAATAACTGTATATATACAGTAATTCTATATAAATCTTTTGAAAACGAAAAAATAACAGAACACAACGAAAACTCCCCCATAATTCAAGCGATATGAGCCTTCGGCTTTGGTGCAGAGAACTCCCCTTTACCTAATTTTAAAAAAAGAACTCCCCCGTGCTACGCACATATAGACTCCCTACGGTCGAATTTATTGGAACTTAAACACAACTCTTCGCCAATTTTTGCTACGCAAAAACCGTTGCACTTTGGCTCGTTTTTCCTACAGAAAAAGCGTATAACAAAAGGATAAGAGATTCCAAAACCTTGCAGGTTTTTCCATCCAAATTTTTGGCTACGCCAAAAACTTCTCTTATCCTCAAATGTTAGACGACACATTACTCACCGATTTTGCTTTTAGAAATGTATATAAATACAAAGTATAATTAATTATAATGGACAAAGAAAAAATCAAACAATTTTTGAAGCCATCCAA